>CEOD01031916.1_pt1 | contig 27760 bp, 27 predicted proteins | sample 530341 | NCBI WGS metagenome assembly CEOD01 (sample SAMEA2619950, study PRJEB7988) | marine metagenome | isolation source: saline water (ENVO:00002010), including | reverse complement strand
GGACTCACTCCGACCGTCACCGTCGAATCCGGTCCGGCTGTCATTACCGAGCAAACCGGGGGAGTCGCCACCGTATCGGTGACTGGTGCGGGGTCAGTGACCCTAACCGCGAATCAACCGGGAGATGGTACCTATGCATCGGCGGCCGAGGTCGTCCGTACCTTCACCGCGACACAGGCGACCCAGACCATTGATTTCGACGCCCCGGCCACCGCGGGAGAGGCGGACCCTCCATTGACGCTGGTCGCGAGTGCAACGAGTGGTCTTCCGGTCACCTTTGCGGTGACGAGTGGGCCGGCCTCGATTCAGGATGGCGATCAACTGGTCTTCAGCGGGAATGGCATCGTCGTGGTCGAGGCCTCCCAGTCCGGGGATGGCGATTATCTCCCCGCGGCATCGGTTTCCGATACGATCACAGTCGAGGCCGCCGAAACCGGTGATGTCTGGCAGAGCGTCTCTTCCGGAACGACGAAGGATCTGTACGGAATCGGTTTCGAGGGGTCGAGCTTCTTCGCCGTGGGAGATTCTTTGACCGTGCTCCAATCCGCTGATGCGCAGAATTGGACCTTGCGGGCCAATAGTTCCGGTATCCTGCGCGATGTGGCCTACGGGGGTATCCCAGCTATTTATATCGCCGTGGGCGACGGGGGCATCCCGTTCTATTCCCTTGATGGAGAGACGTGGCTGCTCCTCGGAGCTTCGGGTCTCGAATCCCTCAATGCGATTGAATACGCAGCAGGCCAATTCTTTGCGGTAGGAAACGGAGGTGCGATTTGGCGTTCTCTCAATGGTGAGACCTGGTCGCTGATTGATACAGGTGTCACCTCGGATCTGGTTGATATTACCTACACCAACGGTTCGTTGGTCGCGGTTGGTGGAAGTACGGTTCTCCTCAGTGAGGATCTCGGCGCAAGTTGGACGGTTTCCTCCTTCCCCGGCGATACCGTCACGTTGAATGCGGTAGCGGGCGATGGAGAGGGCGAGATCCTCGTTGTCGGTTCGGCAGGGCAAATTTTGTTCTCGCCCGATAGTGGGTCCAGTTGGGCTGTCCGTCCTTCGCCAATCGAATCCGATTTGTTCGCTCTGACCTACGGGACCGATCGTTACATCGTAGCCGGGGCAGGCGGGTCGATCTACAGTAGTACCGATTCGGGTGCCTCTTGGAAATTGCGCGTGAGCGGTACGACCGAAACTTTGAATCGCGCAACGTTCCGCTCCGAGGTGTTTGTGATCGTCGGTGACGCCGGGACCATCCTGACCTCGGGCCTCTCTGCTTCCAAGGTAGCACAGACCATCGACTTCCCCGCGATCTCCGCACCCCTGGTGGGAACCGATGTGACCTTGAGCGCGACAGCTCTTTCCAGCGGAACACCGTCTGACCAAGAGGTGCAGTTCGCTCTAGTCGAGGGCACTGGAGTCATTTCATCGGTCGCTCTTCAACCCGATGGTTCGACTACCGCTACACTTACGATCTCCGGCGACCCCGGTGATTATGTAGTGAGGGCGTCCCTACCAGTGGCCGACAATTTCCTCGGAGTTCCGGGTGAGGAACAGTCGTTTACCGTAGTCGGAGAGTCCCAGAATTATGAAAACCTTTTCCCGGCGGCCGGTTCATTGATGTACTCAGCCTCTCCAATCGGCCTATCGGCGACCGCAACTGATGCGACTTCCGGTGATCCGACGGGAATTCCGGTTGAGTTCGAGGTTGTGAGCGGAGATGCCTCGATTAGCGGGTCTTCACTCACTCTGGAGTCCGGATCAGTCGGTAGCGATGTGGTCATCCGCATCTTTAACGCCGGCGACGCGACCTATTCGCCACTCAATGAAACGGTCACCTACACCATCGCCGCCGAAACCTCTGATATCGTCTTCAAGGCAATCCCCGACAAGCTTCTTTCCGATCCAAACTTTTTTGTAGAGGCCAAGACTTCGAATGGTGCGGATGTAGGGGTCCAGATCGTCCAAGGAGTTGGGTTGGTCACCGTGACCAGCTACGATGAGGACGATGGCAACGGTAACCTCACCTATCGCCATGAGGTGTCTATAGAGGGATCGGATGACTCGCAGGGCGAGGTAATCCTCGAGGCCTACGCACTGCCGGGCTCAGGAGTCACCGCAGACCCGGTTCGTCAGTCATTCTATATTTCGAAATACGAACAGAATATCAACTTCGTTGATCCTGGTCCCAAAACCTTTGGTGATGCTCCCTTTGTCATTAATGCGTCTGCCGATGGGGGAGGAGAGATCACCTTCTCCCTCGGGGATGGCACCGTCGCCTCACTCGACGGATCAACCGTGACCATTCTCTCGGCGGGGACGATCCAGATCTCCGCAGTTGCTGATCCAAGTGGAGATTACGGTCCGGCGTCCGGGCAGCTGAGTGTTACGGTGTCCAAAGCGAGCCAGACGCTCGAATTCGACCCTATCGATGACCAGTTTGAGGGAAGCGTGATCTCCATCCCGCTTGTCGCTCGTACGTTTATCGGAGACAGCGAATCTGAGGCATCTTCGGTAGATTATCCTGTGATCTTCACCGTCGTTGATGGAACTGATATCGCCTCCATCTCCGGCAGCACGTTGACCCTGAATGGGGCTGCGGGCGAGGTGACCGTTCAGGCGACTCAAGCGGGGAACGTCAACGTGTTTGCCGCTGATCCGGTCGAACAAACCTTTACGGTCTCCAATTTCGGTCGAGCACCAGTTACGACCAGTTTGGATTTTAACGGCGTAGCGTATGGAAATAATCAATATGTCGCTGTTGGTGAGTCGGGTGCTATAGCTCGTTCGACCGATGCGACGGTTGATGTCACTCAGTGGGATGCGTTGATTCCCAGCCAACCCACACGAAATCTATTCGACGTGGTTTATGGAGGAGACCGATTTGTCGCCGTCGGTAGCGGCGGAACGGTTCAGTATTCCACGAATGGAGGTATGACCTGGTCGAGCGGCACTTCACCGACGTCATCGTTCTTGGCCAAGGTTGAATACGGGCAGGGTCTGTTTGTGGCCATCGAGTCTTCGGTTTCGGGATTGTTATACACTTCGTCGAATGGTTCGAGCTGGTCTGCTAGAGGTCTTCCTACCTCAAACCGTCTTACCGATTTGGTTCTTGGAGTGAATTCGGGAGGATCACCTCGCTTCGTTGCGGTTGGTACATTTGGTACGGTACTGACTTCCTCGAACGGGATTAGTTGGTCGCAACAGGTTCTGGGGACTCAGAGTATCTCTCTGGAAAGCGTCGCCTATGGTGATGGCCTTTTTGTCGCCATCACTTCCAGCAGAACCTATATCTACTCCGAAGATGGTGGAGTGACTTGGTATCAAAACTCGATTCCCGAGAGCGTAACCGTGGATAACCCCGAATTGAGCTCGATTGTCTACGGGAACTCGAGCTTCCGGGTGGTCGGGTCAGGAGGCTCGGTGTTAACCGCGACTCCAGAGGCGATTCGCAATCCGATTGACTCCAGTGATGGTTCGAGCCGCTGGGTCCGGGAAATCAGTCTGGGTTCTAATGATTTGAATGAGGTGATTTTCGGCGGTGACCGATTCGTAGCCGTAGGAGATTCCGGTACGATTCTCGTTTCCCTCCCGGAAGTGGCGAGTCTCTCCCTGAGCGACTGGATTGCCTCATACGACTTCTCCGGTTTGGCCGCAGGGGCGGTAACCGGAATGGACGACCCGGATGGCGATTCATACTCAGTGGCTTTGGAATATGCGCTCGGAGGGGATCCGGTGAATCCTGAGGCTACCGCCTTGACCCGCATGGTGAACGCGGGTGGTCAGATCATGCTCTGTTTCAACCGACGACTGGTTTCTGATGTGTCTCTTGAAATCCAGGAATCCAGTGACATGGTTTCTTGGAATACTATTCGTACCTATGATCCTAATACAGGATCGTGGGATATTACGGAGGGTATCGCTGAAACCTTAGACGGAACCTATGTAAAGGTGGACTTTAGTGTATCAATCAGTGCGTCAACGATGTTTCTCCGGGTTACCGTCCCTTGATCCGGACGATGGGGATAGGGCAGGCGTAACAATCCTCCCAGAGTTTTCCCATGAGGATGAGCCCTCAATCGATCTGGAAACGCAGTACAGTCTTGAGCTTTTCGGGGGCTGTTCGTCGAAAGTCGGAGATGTAGATTTCGCGGTGTACCTTTGATCGGCGGGTAACTCCAGCTTCGGCCGCAAATTCCTCCATCACCGAGAAGGTTTCGGGTTCGTTGTCATAGGGACCCACATGAAGCATCTGAATGCAGGGGCCTTCCTCGATTTCCCGAAAATTTGTCTCCTTCAAAAGAGGAGAGGGTTTCTTCTTTTGCACAATTTCTCGAATAGTTTCGAAATAATCGGTTGTTACGAAATCCGGTTGGCGTAACATTAAATCAAATACGAGATCATCCTTGTTGATCTGGCCGGAAAAATTCTTCTTCACTTCGTCTGTGATGTCCCATACGCCTTCGAGCGGGTACACCGTATAATCGTAGTGTCCCGGAGGGGTGGGTCCTTTCATCTTGGCGGTCATCTTGATGCCGTATGAAATGGAATATAACGCACCAATGTACTCAGCGAAGTCAGGGTCGTTTGGATTCCCTTTGCCGGAGATGGTTACGTATTTGAATCGTGGTATGGTGAGAAGGGTCGGCTTCTGTTTCGGGAGATAGATCTCCTTCTCTTGTTTCCTCCATTCGTGTTTGTCCACGGTCGTTTCTCCTATGAGGTCCACATTCTCCTATCGCTTTCGATTCTTGCGACGAGAGATGAATACATAAATGAGGGTGGCACCCACGCCGCAGGCAGCTCCGAGCACTCCATAGGTGACTGTTTCTTTCCAGGGTTCCGTGTGGAATTCTTCGGAGGTCGAGATATCGACGTCGTTTGCCAGGAAGGTTGCTTCCGCCCAGTCCTTGGAAATTTCCCGAGTCCATTCCAAGTCCGGCTTGGAGGCGTAGCTGTATTGAAACAGGACTACACCAGAGAGGTTGAGAAATGTACTCGTGGCTGCGACGATAACTTCGGAATTGGCGTCATTGGCGGAAACATCGTAGTTGATATAGAGGGAATAACTAAGGCAGTTCTCTGATTGAAAGTGAGGGTCCAGAGGAACCATTTGCGAAACGCCCAAAGCAAAATCGATATCGAATTCTTCACTGATCCCGCTGCTGGTATCGTCCATGGCGAGCTTCAGATCATTCTGAAGACGTTGGAAGATTTTCTGGTTTTGCGCCTGGATAATTTTGATCATGCCAGAGAATTCTCTCGGCCCGACGGCTCTATGACGCAGCTGCTTGTTGATCTTGAGCAACAGGGTTCGTTCGAGTGGAGGGAATTCACCCGTCAATGCGGCGGTGGCATCCTTCTCTGTGATATAGTAGGCAAGGGTATCGTTTACAGGGTCGGAGATCCGGGATAGATACCGAAAGACCGCGGGCATCTCTTCGGTTACCCGGACAAATCCTTCTGGCGTCGGCACGATTATCTCCCGACCGTTGATGGAGAAAGTATCCTCGGAGGAGGAATAGAGAGAGGGCAGGGCTAGGAGAAGGGTAGCGAGTATTCCGATGATACCTTTCATGGCTTATTTGGCTGATTCTGGAGAATTTTTTTCAGGGCTGGCATCGGTCGGGATGCCAGAATTGGGGACGTGACTCTTGCAATACATTTCTGACTTTACCACTGGGTACTTGTTCTCGAGATCGACGTCGTTGAGGCTCGAGTGCTCCCCCCAGGAAAACACTTTTTCAAAGTAGGGTAGCCACTTCTCAGTTCGAATTAATTCCAGAAAATAGACTTCGTGTTCTTTTTCTTTAATCCCCATCTCATACAGAATCTCGTCGTGAGTATCGATTCCGAGTGAGTGGAAATACTGAATCATGACAAAGTACTCGCAGACATTGCCGCTCTCGAGCTTCCCAGCGAAAAAGTACGGCATGAAGCGGCCAATCAAAAAGCAGCTATAGCCGATGATTTTACCAATTACGTAGAATTTGATCTCGTTGTATCTCGATACGGGAATGTCGTAGAGATTCATGATTTCGAGGACATGCTTCCGGTGATCCCATTCATCCTCCTCGATTTGTCGCACGCGGCGTTTCTCTTCGGGATCTTTTAAGGAGCGCGCATGGCCGATATAGGCGAAACAGGCCGCACGTTCGGCTGAATAGGCCTTCCGCAATGACTTTACGAGGGCAGGGTGTTTGAGTTTGGTGGATGGCTTCATCTCACTGTAGTGGCGGTTTGCGGGGTCGTAGAGTTTGGCTTCGAGCGCTTCGTGTTGAGGGATTGGTGGCCAGATTGGAAGATCCGAGGCTCCTTGTCGAGTGTTCGACTCTTTGCGATCTGTGGCGACCGATCGTTCGGGGTCATGGTCTATTTTGGGGGCGGAGCGTGCGACCTTCGTGCCAACTGGCCTCGACCATCATGCACTTCGGAACCTTGGGCACCCCTTGTTCATTCCGATGGATTTGAGCTACGACGGAATCCACTACGCCGTGTGCCATTGCCTCCAGCGGGACCCGCATGCCACTGATGCGAGGTGCTGATTCGGGGCTACTTAAGGTGACGAACCCAACTTCTTCGGGTATTTTGACCGCAAGCTGCCGAGCAATCTCCCATCCGGAAAAAGGGCTACTGATGATCGCTTCGGGGCGGTTGGATTGGTACCAAGATCTTACCTCAGCAACTGATAGAGAATCCAACCAAAGTGGTTCTATTGGAATGGATCCTTTCAGTCGGTAATTGTGTCGAAGGTAGGTCATCAGTGGTAGGTGTTCACTTCGCATTTCTGCCTCGCGAGTGGTCCAGAATCCAATGCGTTGGTACCCCCGCTGCCGCAGTTCCTCGAGCGTACGCTCCATGGCGTGTTGGAAATGCATCATCACGTGACTGATCGTGGGTGTTTGCAGTGATCGTCCGAGGGTGGCTACGGAATAGTGATCCCACGGGAAATCGAACTGAGAACCGGAACTCTGTATGGGGGCAATGATCACCCCATGAACTCCACGTGCCTTGAGCATGGAATCGATTCGTTCTGCACTCAAAGCGTTTGGCTTATGGAAAATGGTTTCAAATCCATATCCAAGCGCGGCCGCCCGCTGTTCCGCTCTCTCCCGTAGTAGCTTGATCCGTTTCCTCTGTTTTCCATCGGTCTCCTCTTCCTCCAACCAGGCAAGGTTGGAGTGTAGGTGAACGCGTCGTCGCCGCACCTGACTCATCAGGGCGTCCACCATCGGATTTCGGCGGTACCCTAGCTTTTGCAATGCCTCCTCCACTTTCTCCACAGTAGCGGGCTTCACGTTCGCAGATTTGTTCAATACCCGGGAGACCGTCATGTGAGAAACTCCTGCGGCCCGGGCCACATCGACGAGACTGGGCGATCGCTTCGATTGAGAATCCATAATGTTACGATTAACATGGAAGGAAACTCGACGTTCGATCAAGCCTTTAGCTTGATGGGGGGAAGCGGTGGTACCTGCTGCTTGTCTTTCGAAGAAATGAAATTAGTCGCCCAGCCAAACATTCGTGTGCTCCCGATACCGGAACGGTGGTGCGTACACAGCTATTACAGCCTATGCCCTTATGCCCCGGATGGGAGTGGCCGCATCCTGATCTCTGGAGTGAGTCTCGAATCTCAAAAGGCGGAGGTTCTCGTACTCTCCGCCGACGGTACTGTTCTCCATCGTATTGGGTCTGTCGAGGTGACGCCAAGCTACTGGCATACCGGGCTTTGGCAAAGTTGGTCCCCGGACGGGAATGCGGTGTATTACCAGAGTGGAACACACCTCGAGCCACGGACGACTCGTCACGATTTGATTTCCGGGAAAGAGATTCATGTAGATGGCGATATCGAGGGAATGCCGCCGAGAGGTGAGATCGGTCTCTCCTGTAGTCACGGGATGCTCTATGCCGCCGGGTATGGAGGAAATGGATACCATCCGGAGAGGTCTCCTGTGCCGTTTCAAGAGAGATCAGCCCATGGAGTATCGCGAACTTCTTTTTTCCCTCCTCAGATCGAGCTCGCTCTGAGTACTCAAGAGATCCTCGACCGCCATCCCCAGCGTGAACAGATCCTGGAGGCCGATAGTGCGATTCAACGACGATTGGGAGAGGATGAGGGACTGACGCTCATGAGCTATTGCGTGAGATGGAACCGTTCAGGAAGTCGATGCCTCTTCTTTTTTGGGAACCATTGTGTGGTCAAAGATCGCGGAGAGCCCAAGATTACTTCGATTTTTACGGCCGATCCGGAACTCCGGGATCTCCACCTCGCAGTCGATTGTAGCTTTGACCGATTCGGCGTCCATTGGTCATGGCAGGCCGATGATGAGAACTTGATCGGCTACGGCCCGGATCCCGATAATCCTACGAAATTGTGCCTGGCCGAGGTCCGGTATGATGGGACCGGCTACCGGAAGATTAGTGACCATGCGAGCGGCGGTCACCCCTCTACGAGCCCGGTGGACCACAACCTGGTCGTAACTGATGAAGGGTCGGCAGAAGGGGGGAATGTCGTGTTCCTCTCGAAACGAACAGGTGAGATTATTGAGAGGGTCCCGTTGCCGAAATTTGTGGGCGAGTCAGAGCCGAAGGGTCGAAATGCCCTACGGGTCTGCCACCATCCAGTGTTTAACCATCAGGGTGACCGTGTCCTCTGTAATTCGTTGCCGGGTGAGTTTGCTACGATGGTTGAGATTACGCCTCCGTCCCTGTCGACCTAAGAATTTGAAATTGGTGCAATGAGTCTTTGGAGTCTTCTTGATGGTGGGATTAGTCACCCCTCCCCGGCAAATAACTGGCGGCTGCGATTTGTTTACTGGTGTGGTAGGAGGCTGGCTAGCCGGCATAAGAATGTCACAGTCCCCAAAAGTTGCCGAATTCATCCGGGAGCTCGAATTAACCCGCGCAATGGGGCGATTCGCTTCGGTGAGAACTGTATTGTGGCCGATGGAGCCATCATCCAGGGCCTGGTGGAATTTGGAGAGAACTGCTCCGTGCAGCCGTACTCCATCTTAACCGGGTATGGGACCCCGGAGGAGCCGTCCGGAAAGATTACCATTGGGAATCATGTGAGGATCGCCTCCCACGGCATGTTCATTGCCACAAACCATAACTTCGACGATCCAGGTAAACCGATCTGTAAGCAGGGTTTGAGTTCCGCTCCGATCACAATCGAGGACGATGTGTGGATCGCCGGAAGGGTAAATATCACCGCGGGCGTCACGATCGGACAGGGGTCGGTTATTGGGGGTGGTTCGGTTGTCACTAAGACAATTCCACCCATGTCTGTTGCCGTCGGGGCGCCTGCTAGAGTGATTAGAACCCGCGGCTAGATCCAACTCGCCACTCCCGGCCAGACCCAATCCATCCGCGACCTAAAACACTCAACAATTAAAATTGCGTAATAATGCAAGTGTACATACGTAAAGGGGCAGTGAGTATGGTACATTCGATATAAGAACGGTGATGGACTTGGAAAAATTACAAATAGCGTTGGGTGAATTCATCCATGTAGGTGGAGCTCTTGTTATCGTGATCGGGGTTGTCTCGATCCTTACGGGATTTATGAGGGAGTATATCCCTCAGGAGAAGTTGCAGCGGTTGCTGGCCAAGCACGAGAAGAGGGGTCCGTTGTTAGGCGCGCTCTTTGGGACGCTAACTCCTTTTTGCAGTGCGTCCGTGGTGCCGATTACGATGGGGATGGCGACAATGGGAGTATCGCTTGGAACGGTGATGAGCTTTCTCATTTCGGCGCCCCTCTGCAACTTTATCGTCCTCGCGATGGTCTATACCGTTTTTGGTTTCAAGATCACAGCTCTCTATCTGGTCATCACTCTTTGCGCAGCAGTTTGTGGAGGATGGATAATCTCGAAGACCCCGTGGAGGAACGAGATCAAGCGCGGTGATGAACTGGAAGGGAAAAAGGCGGCTCCCTGCTGTCCGGCCGCCCCACCATGCTGTGCCGAATCCGAGCCCGAAACGGATTGTGGTCGCTCACCTTGTGATGGGAGTTCGGGCGAGAAAGAGACGGAGCCGAATAGACCGCGGGATGCGATGCGCTTTGCGATGGCCCTGTTCAAAAAAATCATTCCTTACGTACTGCTGGGAGCGTTGATTAGCGGAGTGTCGGCCGCGTATTTGTCCCCCGGGATTGTGGAGAAGTATGTAGGGGGAGATAGTCTGCTCTCTATCGTAATCGCAGCTGTAATCGGAGTGCCGGTTTATCTGCGAATCGAGATGGCAGTACCTTTGCTCAAAGTTCTCATCGTAAAAGGTATGGGTATTGGACCGGCGATAGCGCTCATCATCGGAGGGACGGGTGCAAGCCTGCCTGAGATCGCTTTGGTTTCCTCGGTGCTAAAGCCGAAAGCGGTAATTGCCTTTGTCGGTATCGTACTGGCTACGGCAATACTCGGAGGCATCCTCATTCAGTCGATTGTTTGAGAAAATGGGATGAAAGAACAACGAACCTGGATCGGGAGAACTGGATCAGCCGTGGTCCGGTTGTGTGCCTACCGACAGGTGTACAGGGCGGTGTTCGGAAGCTCGGGAAAGTTTGGAGCTTCTGAACAGATTCAAATGGGGAGAAATATTGCGTTGCTGGGCCTGTTCTGTCCGCTCTTTTGGATATCATTACTATCTGGAGCAGAGCCATCCACGATCGCACTGCATGGGATCCACTCGGGTGTTGTTTTCCTGATCGGGGCGGCTATGTTGGTTTTCGGATTAGTCAGGAGGTCCAGGTAGTTGATGAACGAACAATACATAGATGCCTTGAAGGCGCTGGCAGAACCTCATCGTTTGCGCCTGTTCTGGTTGTTGATTCATGTAGACCAGCGCATCACGGTGGCCGAGGCAATGGATGTGACTGGAGATACTCAGTACAATGCGTCCCGAAATTTGAAGATCCTCTATAAAGCGGGACTCCTCACGCAGGAAAAGCGGGGGAAGTGGGTCTACTATACCCTGTCAGGGCAAGACCAACCTCATTGGAATTTTTTGGTGGAATCGGTGCGTGCCCTCCCTGCAGAAGGGTTTTCCGAAGTCTCCTCCCGTTGCCAGAAGCGCTTGGCCATGCGGGTGGACAATGAATGTGTCGTTGGACCGAACAGCGAGGAGTGGCTCGCCGAAATCTCCGGGTAGCTTCACTTTAAAGTGAGCTGACCCACTGGAGGAAGTCTATCCTTGGATAGAATTATTCCGTATCCGTATCAGAAGGGGTCGCCTCGCTCGGTTCTTCTTTGATTTCAATTTCCTCAGCGATCACCGTTGGCGTGTCGGTGGTATCTGCTGTGGGTTCGAGGTCGGCATCGGGAGGAAGGGAGAGCGTTTCGTTGATCCATTCGTTCTTCTCCCGGATCGTGACTTGGTACTCCGCGCGTTGACGGGCGTACTGAGGAATGTGCTCAATGAGCCTAGCGAGAGGCTCGGAGATTGTGCTGTCGATGTTGATAAAGTCGTCGAGGCTGAGCCAGAGACGATTCATCTTTAAATTCCAGTTCAATGTGACGACGGAAGGACGATCGATAAAGTCAGTCTGGATTTTTCCCATGACCCGCGATTCGCTGAGAGTTTCCTCTCCACGCCCCATCCATTTCTCGTCGAGGTTATTGATCTCGGATCGATGGCGGCGAAAGGCGGCCACCTTGACCTGAAAGGCTTCGAGAACCTGGAGGAAATCCTCCTGGCTTTGAGTCTCCGAAACAAAGAATCGCAAGCCGAGGTTGCTCAAACCACCACCGTGGATGGTCGCAATCTCCCGGGTCCGGAATTCCGAGGTTTTGCTGTCAAAAAAGGTCTCGTCCTCAATTCTCAGCTCGAGATCACTGGCGCGCGAGCCCTCGCGGCTCTGCGGTCGAACGACTAGCCGTGATCCGATATCATCGGAGTAGTAGCGGGTGTCGGTTCGGAATTCGTCTGAAACGTTCTGCGCCGTGAGTCCGGTGCCGAGGGAGAGGGTGATGATCGATAGCAGAATCTTCATGGCTCCTGAATTTGGCAGTCGTATCGGTTATCGGCGGCCGATGGGTCCGATCTTGCGGCTCGGGTTGGAGGACTGATTGTTTGATTCGGCCTCGTCCTCTTCCTCCTGAGTTTCATCGGTAGGCTCGTTCAACTGTTCAATCTCGGTTTCGTTGATGCTATCCCGCACTCGAAGGGCCCGCATCACTTGGTCGGTGGCAGCTTCGTTGCGAGCTCGGCGGACTTCTTGTTGGAGAAGTAGTTCTTCCGGGGAGAGTCTTCGAGCCCCGACGCCTTGTACTTCCCGGTCGGTTAAGCCCATGGCGTTGAAACGATCAATCCCAACTACGTCCATATATGTATTGGACTGTGGGTTGAGGAGGCTGGCCGTTATGAAGATGATTTGATTGGTGGTCTGGACGCTTGTGGATTCCGAGGAGAACAGTCGGCCCAGGATAGGGATGTCGCCGAGGACGGGGACTTTGTTGGATTCGGTAACATTCTCATCGGTGATGAGGCCACCAATGGCCAGGGTGGATCCACTGCGAAGCAGTACTTCGGAGTCGGTCGCGCGGCGACGAACGGTCGGAATCTCATTTCCGTCGATTGTCTGGGACCCGACGATGCTGTTCACCTGTGGAATAACGTTCAGGGAGATCAGCTGACCGCCTACAACGGTCGGGGTCACGACCAAGGTGGTACCGGGGCGAGGTTCCAAGGGTACCGGCTCTCCGGTTGTAGTCACCCCGTTATCTGTCTCGGTCGGCCCTGACTTGTAGTAGTAGTCAGTTAACTCGACTCGCGCTTGCTTCCCGTTGATAGCGACTACGTTGGGATTTGTGATCAGCTTGGCATCACTTTCTTCCTCCAGGGCGCGGAGGATCAGGCGGAATTCGTCTGTTGAGAATATGGCGGTATCAGCCCGTGAGGTAGAAGCGATATTCTGAAGAGTGTTGGTGAAATTACTACTGTTGGAGGAAGAGTTTGTGATATCCCGAACGTTGCTGTCCGAGTTGGTATAAGTGTTCGATTGGTTGAAGGCGCTGTTGGATGAGTTATTGAGCGAATTGGAAAGATTGGCCGAATTGGATGAGCTGGTGATGTCGGTAATCGCACCGTTATTGTTCTCGAAAGAATTTCCGGAGCTGGAGGTCGAGGAGTTGTTAAAGGTATTGCCCCTCGTGTTGGACAGGGTGTCACTCGAGTTAAAGGAACGATCGTCGATGAGACTGCGGGTTGTGTTGTCGGAGAAGCTTCGATTGTTCGTCGTCGTTGTGACATCCGTGTTGTTCTGCGAGCGGTCTCGAGTCCAGGTCCGGCTGAATGGACCGATATTGACGCCCCAGCCCTGGAGTGCGGACCAGTCCACACCGAGGTTTTTGCCATCCTGCCCGGTGATTTCAACGAACTTGGATTCGATTAAGATCTGTTTGAGGGGTTGGTCAAGGCGCTCAATGAGAGAGCTGACTTCTACGAGTGAGGCGGGGCGTGCGGTGATAATTAAGAGATTGTTGCCATGATCTGCGGCGACGCTCTGTACTCCTTCGACTACCGGGCGGACGTTCTCGGACAATTGGCGGAATGAGGGTATTTCTCCGTTCGAAGTTTCCGAGGTGTCCCGGGGTGAAGGCATGATCTTGAGAAGGAGATCGCCCGCGCTCGCATAGCGCAGGTCGTAGATGCGAACGATCGGTGGCTCATTGCGGAGTGCGCTCAGAAACTCTTGATCCACGATTTGAACCAGGTTGGGTCCGAACTCGTAGGTGGAGTAGCTTTGGAAGCGGGTGACGCCGTTGTCCTGGGCGGGGCCGATTGCTACCTTGGGCAATTTGAGAATTGCAAGGTTGAGAGCTTGCTCGAAGGTGACCCCTTCAACTTCCAGCGAGATGGGTAGGTTTTCAACCTCTGGTGGGCTGACGACGTTGACGACGGGAGTCTGGGTTTGCCCGACGAGGGTTGCTACTTCTTGAAAGGGCGTATCTTTGACCGAAATATTCAAGGCACCCGTCTGGGGGTCGAGTACAACCCGGGAATCGATGGACCGGATGCCGATGATTCCGTCGTCTTCAAACCACTGATAGCCGTTCTCTTCCAGGATAGTGGTAAGAGCACGTTCCCAAGTCACGTTAGCTAGGGAGGCAGAGGTCTGACCGTCGAGTTCGGCCGGAATAATAATGTTTAATCCGACGATTTCCGCGAGGGCTTGAACTGCTGTGCGCGTAGCCTCATTTCGAAAGTTGATGGTGAGGAGTCCGTCGGTTGAGACCTCGATGGACTCGTCCGCACTGATTCGTTGGATCCGCACTAGTCCCGAATCACTCCGCTCCCAAATGAATCCCGTACCCTCCAGTGCGATATCGTAGACCTCCGGCCAGGTAATCCGCTTGAGTTGAAGGGAGAGGTTTCCGACCAAGCTGTCCGGAATGATGACATTGAGTTCAGCGGCGTCGGCCACGTTTCGCAAGATTGTGCGAATGGGTGTGTCGGTATAGGTCAGATCGAAGGTCTCAAGGGCCGGTTCGGTTGGCGGAGGCGCTGCGACCGGGGTGGGGATCGGGCGCTGTATCGTGGTAGTTGGTGGTGGTGGGGCGATCGGAGGAGAGGTGATTTCGGGCTCGATAATCATCGGTTCGGGAATTGTTGGTTCCTCGATTTCTGTACCACCGATCTCGGGCTCGGGAATTTCCGGCTCGGGGATCATGGGTTCCTCCTCTACTGCGCCGTCCGGTTCCTGAGAGTCTTCAAGTATTTCTTCGAGGGGTGCGAGATTCTCGTTGCGGGCATCCCTGGCGTCGAGGGCCCGATCAATCGGGTTGCCGCTTTGTGCCTGCCCTGCGGATACAGCGAAAATGAGAGGTATGGAAAGCAGAATTGTCAAACTTGAGAATTTCATTGCGGTGGTCAAAACGGTCAAGGACGAGATTGTTCGATGCCGGAAGGTCCGGATTGAAGTGGGATCTCCATGGTCAGATCGTTGATCTGTACGGTGAAATGATCCGCAGTGGGATCGATAATTACGACGGACGCCTTTTTCTCTGACGAGTTGGGTAGGGCGATCTCAACGACGTCGCCGTTGCGAAGGAGGCCGAAGTCTTTTGTGGCGAGAAAGGAACGGCCACCGAAGCTTTGGAAACCGATCACGCTTTGCTGGAGGAGCTCTCCGGCGTGGGTGAGGAGTTCTTCATCTGTGATACCGGGGGCAATCGGAGGAGGACGCTCTTCCTCAATCTCCCGGCCAAAACGGAACGGATCGGGGAGGGCGGCTAGCTCTTCCGTGCCCGGACGTTCGTGGTCCAGCAGTTCCTTGAGCTTGTCGAGGTATTCCTCGCGGCGTTGTTCCGACATGATGACCGGGACCGCATAGGAGGAGATCGGTGCGAGGCCGAGAAGGAAAAGTAAGAGAACTTTGGGGGAATTCATTTCTTCTTATCTCCCTCGGTTAAGGTGCTGAGGGCTTCGACAGTCAAAGTGATGCGGCGGAGGTTTTCCCCGTTGCCGTCTGCTGGCATTACGGAAACGTTCTCGTAGCGAACCAACTTGTTGCCTGTGCGGATACGGTAGGCAAAATCGAGGACATCCTTAAATTCACCGACGGCGCGAATGATGAAGAGCGTTGTCCCAAAGTTCCTCATTTTCCATGGGTAGGATTTGGAGGGGGCTTCCGGATTGCGCTGTTCCACAGATTCGATCTTCACCGCATCTGTCTCGAACTGATAAAAGTAGGCCGTATTCGCGGCTGAATCATCCGGCTCGATAATCCGCCCTTGAATCTCTGCGGTGATCTCTTCCATCCGAGCGAGCTGCTCAGCCAGATTCTTGGAATTCTCCAGGTTTCGCTGCATGGTGCGAACGTCCTGCTGGGTGACCATTATCTGCTCTTCGAGGTTACTTGCAATCGAGAGGCGCAGCAGAAAGGTGATGGCGCAGCCGAGGATGACCAAGAGCGCGATCAGTGGGGCCGCATACTTTTTGACGAATGGAGGTAGCGGTAGGTTCATGCCTTTTTCTTGCCCCCCTTCTCCTTTTTCTCTTTCGCCGGTTGGAAGCGCACTTCGATTGAGAAGCCAAAGGTATTTAACATCGGGTTGCGGGGATTTGATCCTTCGCGGATCAGAGCCTCGACCTCTCTGAGGTATGGCAATTGGTCGAGGGCCTCTTTGAGGGCCTCGATCTCTTTGAGGTCGCGAGTCTGGCCGCGCAGGGAAATGCGGTAGGCACGTTCTATCTTCGAGGATTTGGACTTCTTTTCCCGGACAGACTCTTCGATTTCCTGGTAGGCGATCTCGTCGAAGGAAATGTTCGCTGGCCGAATCTCTGATATATCGTAGAGGAACCGCGGGAGGTTGATCGGTGCGTCGTAAAACTTGTCCAGGTCATCGTAGACCTGCTTGCCCAACATGAACCGGGTATAAAGAGTGATGACTTCCTTGTTGTCCGGGGCGATGCGCCTTTCCTCGGAACGAAGCGAGTCCAGGTCACCTTCGAGCGAAGAGATGGTGGCCTCACGGTAGAGAAGGCCGAACAGGAGAACGAGGGCGAGCCCGATCGATCCAATGTTGATCAGGAAATCGGTGCGAACCGCCTTGATGTCGGGAAGTTCTTCCGGAATCCGAAACTCCGGATGCCAGGCGGGAAAATCCCTTTTTCTATTTTTGGGCGAATTCATTCAGGAGGAAGCTGCATCCAGCTGCGCCATCTGGCAGAATAAAGGGAAAAATTCCGATAGATTTTCGTGCTGGCTGGCCCTGGAGGACAATTCAATCCCGCCGCTTGAGGACCAATCGGTCAGGGCGGGGCGCCACACTTCCATGCCCAGTTCTTCCGCAAGGATTTCACCGACCCACGAGAGGCTGTCCGGTAGGTCAGGGATGAAGATGTAGTGGACGGATTTACCGGTTTTCACTTCGAATTGGCCGGTTGACGCCCGCACTTGGAGAATCAAATGACGCAGGAGCGTCGACCCCATGTCTCGGAAATCAAAGGTTTTCGAGAGCATCACTTTCCGGGCCGAGAGGGTGTCCTGCAGTCCTAGCTCCGATTGGATGCTCTTCGCGACCGCCGAGATTCCAAAATCAATCGGGTGGGAGAGGGCCAGTCCAGTTGGGTTGATGACGTAGCCGTAGGAGCTGTTCTCCGCAAACTCGATGACGAGGACCGACGTATCCATTTCTTTCTCTGCCAGAGCCTTCTTGATCCCCGCATACAGTGAAACTGACGAAATTTCCAAGCGATTCGGGTACAGTCCCAGGTCGATCAAGCGTTTTTGCTCATTCTTCAGGCCCTCGCGCGAAGCACCGACGAAGAGGGTTTCACGAGAGAGCAACTCATCGGGATTGTAGGATTTCCCGGTGCCTGGATGGAGAATTCGGTACCGGACATTCTCGGGCTCAACCTTGAGTTCGCCCAGCAGCGCCTTCTCGGCAAAGTCGTCCTGCTTGGAACGGGCCGCATTCTCCTGGTGGTGCCGGAATATGAACCGGTCCTCCGGGTAGATGGAGCATTGGGCCTGAATGTAGGCGCTCTTGGGGTTTCCGGCGAAGGCATTGATAGCCTCGCGGGTCTCCTCCACCGTTGTGATCGGGATCAAATCAACGGCTTCCACTTCAACGGGTGCTATCGTCCGGTCTGTTCGCGCAAGTCTCACTTGATAGTGAGAAACCTCCGCAAAAAGTCCTTTCGATTTTTTCTGAAACATAGAGTTTGTGAGCCCCGAGGTTATTAAACAGTGAAAACTCGCATGAGATAACGGATTCGAGCAACTCGAAAAAATTACTGAATATATTCTTAGCTAAGGATTTACGAGAATATTAAAACCAGAGCGCAATTCAATTGATGTCGCCGAGATACAGATCATCCGATTGTTCCAGCTCTCGCTGAATGAATGGAACCGCGTCGGACGGAAGAAATCGCACGGTCGCCAACTTCTTGAGGTCAAGCCATTCGATGCCGATCTGCTTGCGGTCAGTCTCGCTTCCAGGGGAGGGTTCTGCCCCTTCGGGGATACCACACGAAAAAACCGTCTCCACTTGGTGGAAATTCCGGTGGTACTTCGAAAAACTGTGATTCTGGCCGATATACTCCCTGACGTAAAGGAGCGGGCCCACCGTGACATCGAGATTGATTTCCTCCAGGCATTCCCGCTTCAAGCCTTCGCGCATGGTCTCTCCATGCCGCTGGCCGCCGCCGGGGAGGACATAGAATATCCCGCTGCGGTCACACATTTTGATCGCAAGAAGTAGTCCGTCTCGGACGATTACTGCCCGGCAGGCGTGGCGGATCCACTTCATTGACCCGATTCAGCCTCCAGTTCACTGAGGAGGGTTTCGATATTTCCTTTGATTTGGAGCATCGCTTGGGGCGGCGAGACGTGTGGGATGTCGCTGACGTCCCAAAAGGTCACTTGATTGACATAATTCGGGAATCGGTCGCGCAACATCGGTTCGTGTTCATCTTTCTTCAGGGCGATGACTCGGTCGGCTTCCTCAAAATCCTCCTCTTGAAGAGGCGTCTTGTCTTTGGGGAAAAATTGCGGGTCGACCCCGACCAGACGCAGCCCGTTGGCGGCGTGCGGGGAGAGTCCCGGCGGGGCTTCCTCCGGAATTAGACCCCGGGAGAAGGCGGTCCAATCCAGCTCCTTCCGGTGGGCCAGATGGTTGAACACCGCTTCAGCAAATCGTGAGCGGTAGTAATTTGCGGTACAGATGAATAGAATTTTGGGCATCGTTTAGTCCTGACCCAGTGAACGGGCACCTTCCTGTCTCCAATTTGGAATAATAATAAAAATAATTCTCATTTCGGTTGAGATTCTGATAGTTTTCTCAATGTTGCAGTCACTCATCGCGAAAATTATGCCAATTTCCAAGCCAGAATCCTCAGATGCCTCCCGTGTTCTTACTGAAGCGGGGCTCCGACCGACGCGTCAACGCAAGGTTGTCTACGAGGTCATCTGCAGCGAAAAGGACCATCCTTCCGCGGAGGTCGTACATGATCGAGCGAAAAAGCGTATGGAGGGCATTTCTTTAGCGACGGTCTACAATTGCCTCGAATCGTTTGTGTCGTCGGGATTGGTCCGTCAGCTGAATTTTCAGCGCCAGTCTTCGCGCTATTGCCCGGTATTGCAGGACAACCCCCACTTTGCCCACTTCCACTGTCGTCGGACGGGTAACGTCTACGATGTCGTTCTCTCCGAGAAGATTCGGAAGATGATTGAGGAGGAATTACCAGAGGGTCTTCGGGCCGAGCAGGTCGAAATCACCGTGGCGGGCAAGACCGATGAGGAAAACGAACTTTCACCAAATACACCTGTTTTTAAGGAATAAAATACATGAGCCAACTCGAAATCAAAAACCTGAATGCCGGTATCGCCGGGCAGTCTATTCTTAAGGATTTTTCCCTGACCGTACCCAAAGGCGAGGTTCACGCCCTGATGGGTCCAAATGGTACTGGGAAAAGCACCTTGGCGAAAGTTCTCGCGGGGCACGAAGATTATGAGGTTGAAAGCGGTTCCGTCTTGATGGACGGAGAGGAGATCCTGGGCAAAGAGCCGGATGAGGTCGCCCGCGACGGGTTATTCCTCGCCTTTCAATACCCGCTGGAAATCCCCGGGGTCTCGATCGCGAATTTTATCCGCGCGGCTTTGCAGGCGCGTCAGGAAGACGGCGAGAAGTTCGATGCGCCGGCGTACTACCGCCGGTTGTACGAAAAGATGAACATTCTTCAGATCGATAAGAAGTTCTCCGCCCGTTCGGTCAACGAAGGCTTTTCCGGCGGTGAGAAAAAGCGCTGTGAGATCCTGCAGATGTCGATGCTCGAACCTTCATACTGTGTGATGGACGAGACCGACAGTGGTCTTGATATCGACGCTTTGAAGATTGTCGCCAATGGGGTGAATCTGATGCGCGGCCCGGATCGTGGAATCCTCGTCATCACCCACTACCAGCGCCTGCTCGACTACATCGTACCGGATAAGGTCCACGTCATGTACGAGGGGCGTATTGTTCACAGCGGCGAGAAAGAGTTGGCGCTCGAGTTGGAAGAAAAAGGATACGACTGGGTCCGCGACGAGCTCGCGACTACCGCCAGCTAAACAAACCAATTAGGAGGAGAGAATTATGAGCCAGACCGATGCCATCGATATTGATCGCGAGAAGGGAAATTTCCGGTTCGATGTAAAATACGAATACGACGCCGGAACCGGCCTCTCCGAGGAGACGATTGATTACATTTCCAAGGCCAAGGACGAGGAGCAGTGGATCAATGATTTTCGGAAGCGGGCGCTGAAGGTGTTCGAGCGTCTTCCGATGCCCACGCACTGGGCCACAAAGGATCTTGAGAATATTGTTTTCGAGAATATCCGCTACTACTTGTCCCAGGGTCAGATGCCCAGCCGCTCTTGGGACGATGTACCCGATGAGGTGAAGGAAACCTTTGAGCGCCTCGGCATTCCCGAGCAGGAGCGCAAGTTCCTCGCCGGGGTGGAAGCCCAGTTCGACAGTGAGGCGGCGTACTCGAGAATGCAGGACTCCCTGGAGGATGAAGGCGTCATTTTTGTCGGATCCTCCGAGGGTCTGAAGAAGTACCCCCACATTTTTAAGAAGTACTTCGGCAAGGTCATCCCGACCAATGACAACAAGTTTTCCGCGTTGAACAGTGCCGTTTTCAGTGGTGGGAGTTTCATCTATGTCCCTCCGGGCGTGAAGCTCAAGCAGCCGCTCCAGGCTTATTTCCGGATCAATGCGGAGAGCTTTGGCCAGTTCGAGCGTACCCTCATCATCGCTGATGAGGGTGCAGAGGTGACCTACATGGAGGGTTGTACTGCACCTAAATTTGAGACCAGCACTCTCCACAGTGCGGTCGTAGAGTTGGTTGCGCTCAAGGGCGCTAAGATTCAGTACATCACGGTACAGAACTGGTCGAACAATGTCTTCAACTTGGTCACCAAGCGAGCTTGGGCCGAGGAAGGTGCCGAGGTGAAGTGGATCGATTGTAATATCGGGTCGCGCCTGACGATGAAGTACCCAGGGGTGGTCTTGAAGGGCCGGAAAGCCCGGGGTGAGGTCATCTCCATCGCTCTTGCCAATGATGGCCAGCACCAGGATACCGGTGCGAAAATGGTTCACCAAGCGGACGATACGACGAGCAATATCATCTCCAAGAGCATTTCGGTCGGCAAGGGTCGCTCCACCTACCGGGGTTTGGTCCATATGCCCGACCATCTCAAGGGTTGTAAGAACAATACCGAGTGCGATGCGTTGCTGATCAACACCAATAGTCGGACGGACACTTATCCCGCGATCAACGTGCAGGGGAACGGAAACTCCGTGCAGCATGAGGCGAGCGTCTCCAAGGTCAGCGCGGAACAGATTTTCTACATGATGCAGCGTGGTCTGTCAGAGGGGGAGGCTATGAGCCTGGCGGTGAATGGTTTCGTGAACGACCTCGTCCGCCAGTTCCCCATGGAATACAGCGTCGAGTTGAAGCGCCTCATCGATATGGAAATGGAGGGCTCCGTTGGGTAATTACCCGGCCGAGAATTTGCGAGCCATCCCTGCAGAGAATACTCAGGAACTTACTATGAATACAGAAGCCACAGCCGTGCAAACTGCTCCCGGTGTGGGCGATTCCGCCTCCTTTGAACGCCACCTTTCCCTGTCCGCCTTGCCGGAGAGTTGGAAAAATTGGAAAAAAGAATACTGGGAAAAGTACGAAGAACTTCCCTTCCCGCGGACCCGCGATGAACACTGGCGCTTTGCTTCGCGGATCGATTTCGATCTCAGCGGGTTCCAACTGGCCGAAGATGCCAGTGATGACACGATTGAAGAGGTGTTATCCCGGTCGAACCTGGTCGCGGAACGCTCGGGACAGATCGTCTTTGTGGACAATCAGCTTGTCAGCGAGGAAGCGATCCCGGAAGAGCTCGCGGCCCGTGGTGTGGTCTTCCTTCCGCTGGCGGAAGCTGTGACCAAGCATCCCGAATTGGTGGAGCGTTACCTTTTTCAGGAATCGACTGATTTGGGTTCCGATAAGTTCCACGCGTTGCACAATGCGTATTCGGAAAGCGGTTACCTGCTCTACGTTCCGGACAATGTCGAGATTGATGCTCCTTTTGCTGTGTACCACTGGCATGCAGCGCCGGGTGCCGCTCTCTTCCCTCACATCTTGGTCGTAGGCGGCCGCAATTCCCGTTTCAGCGTAGTGGATGCCCAGCAGTCACTTTTTGAGGATCGCACCGGTTTCTCCTGTGCGGTCGGAAACGTATTTGCGGAGGATGGTGCGAAGATCTATCGCAGAACAATCCAGAATTTTAACAACCGGATGGTCTCCTTCCAGCTCGATACCAACAATGTCGACCGGGATACCGCAGTGCGAGGGATCAATCTCAACCTGGGAAGCCGTCGCGCTCGATTTGAGAACGAGGTGCGGATCAATGGGGCTGGAGCCGATGTGAAGCTCTATTCACTGACGGTGGCTGAGAACGATCAGGAATTTGATCAACGCACGTTGCAGATTCACAATGCACCGAATGCCGTCTCAGACTTGCTCTATAAGAATGCGCTCATGGATCACAGCCGGACAATTTTTTCCGGTTTGATCAAGGTGGCTAAGGATGCTCAGCAAACCGACGCCTACCAAACCAATCGCAATCTGTTGCTGAACGACACCGCTCAGGCCAATTCTCTCCCCGGACTCGAGATTGAGGCAAATGATGTGAAGTGTAGCCACGGAGCTACTACCGGTCAGCTCGACCGCGACGAACTGTTCTATTTCCTCCAGCGGGGCATTCCCAAGCGGATCGCTCAGCAGCTCATGGTCTTTGGTTTCTTTGAAGAGGTCATCGAACAATTCGACAACGAAGAGCTCGAGGAGAATTTGCGGGGTCTGATCCAGGCCAAGTTTGAGAAAAAGCAGCTAGACGCTGTGACACCAAAGATGGAAACTACTTAACATGACTGACGACTCCGAACGCATTCTCTCGAGGGACGTAAAGGCCACTCTCATTCCCCACGGGGAGTCGATGGAGTTGCCCGAAGGCTCGCGGGTTACCATCACACATCGATTGGGTGGGAACTACACCGTCATGACCGAGAACGGGATGTTCCGGATTGGCGGGGAAGATGCCGATTCGCTCGGTGAGGATGTCGAAACTCCTGATTTCAATGTGGAAGGGGGCGACCCTGAAGGTCCTCCCAGCGAGGAGCTCGTGTGGACCCAACTCAAAAAGGTGTTCGATCCGGAAATTCCCGTGAACATCGTCGATTTGGGCTTGGTCTACAGCATGGAGTCCCGTGAGCTCGACGAGGGGGGGTACAAGGTTTTCGTGGCGATGACTTTGACCGCGCCCGGTTGCGGCATGGGGCCGTCCATCGCCGAAGACGCTCGCTCCAAGGTGGTTCAGGTGCCGGGAGTATCGGAAGCACAGGTCGATATCGTGTGGGACCCGCCTTGGAATCAGGACATGATTTCCGAGGAGGGCAAGATGGAGCTCGGGCTCATCTGAATCGAAGCTAGCCCAATTGTGGGCCATACCGCTACAGGCGGCGCGTTTTCATGAAAATTTCCAGTCCTTCGCAACCAGGGGTATCGACTCCGGATTCGGTGCCTCCAATCCCGCGAAAGCGCAAAGCTTTCGCCTACACTTTGATGTTCTACGGGTTCTTCCTGATCGCAATTGGGATAGCCGGGTTTTCGAACAATCCCGAGAAAGCGAAAACCGCATTGATCTCCGGTGGAACTTTTGGCGGTGTGCATCTGTTGTGGGCCTATCTTTGGAACCGCCGCAATGATATCGCCCGCTACGGTGCCGCGGTGACTTTGGTCATGGTCTTGTGTGCTTCGACTTGGAGAACCTGGGCTTCCTGGCAGGCGTATCTCGATGGAGATCCGTCCAAAAAGGTTGTCGCATTTCTCCTCACGGCGATGTTTCTCGGCACCCTGCGCGTCTTCCTGCGCTACATCACTCTCCCAAAGGCTCCTAAATCCTAGTGTGAGTGGGCTCTGGGTCGCTCACCTGTTTCGGGGAGCACGTTCGTCCCGCTACTTTCAAACGGCCTGTGCAGCGCGGGGTTCTTCGATTCCCCGTATGGCCGACATGATGTTTTCGGCAGCGTTGTCGAAGCGCGCCTTGTCCCCTCGTCCCGGATCGAATTGATCGGGATGAATGAGCGGGCCAAATCGCACTTTCAATTGTTGGCCCCATTTGGGTTTTTTCCCGCGTCCCAGCGCGTCGTAGGTGCCAAAGATTCGGGTGGGAAGGACGGGTACACCACCTTTGCAGGCCAATAGGCCAATGCCGCGTCGGGCGGGCAGGAAGTTTCCGTCGGGCGAACGGGTTCCTTCTGGAAACACCAAAAGTCCTTCGCCGGATTTCAAGACCTCAAGCGCCCTGCGCACCGCCACCAAATCACTGCCGCCGCGATTGTTGACTGGAACGGCATTGACCCCACGAAGGATTTTGTCGGCCGGGCCTTTGAACAGGGTGTCTCGGGCAAAATAGTGAATCGGCCGGCGGAACGATACGCCCACAGCTGGCGGATCCAGGTAGCTGACATGGTTCGAGGCGAGTAGAAATGGGCCGCTAGGTGGGACGAAGTGAGTGTCGTAGGACTCCAGCCGGAAGAGAGAGTCGAACACCGCTGAGCAGAGGTTCCAGCCGATCCGGTAGAGCGGCTTGACCGGGGTCTTGGGAAAGGTCTGAGTCGAGACTGGCATGGTGGGGAGGTGAAGGGAAAGAGTCAGTTGGCTGGGTCGGGAGCGTTCTGGACAATCTGGCAGATCTGGGCGATGACTTCCTCAAGAGTGAACTCGCCTGTGTTGATTCGGACGGCTCCGGGGGGGCAGAGAAGCGGTGCATTCTTGCGGCCGCTGTCCGCTTTATCCCGTTCCACGACGGAGTCTTGTTGGCCTTCTTCGGAACGCCGGCGCACTCTGGTGGAGGCATCGGCTTCGAGGTAAAATCGAAAGGGAGCGTCGGGGAAGACTACCGATCCGATGTCGCGGCCTTCGATAACGAGGCCTTTGAATCCGTTCTCTCGTACGAGATTGCAGTGCCAGCGCTGATAGCGAAGAAGGCGCTTCCGTACCGAGGGCAGCGCCGCGAATGCGGAGACTGATTGGTTGACTTCCTGACTGCGGAGGTCGTCAACCGAGAGAGCTTCGCCGTCGGCAAGCAGCGTGGCCAGGTTCCCGTCGATTCCCGCGGATAGCTTCATCTCGTCCAAGAGGGAGGAGAGTGTGTCGGTCTCCTCGGGCGCCACTCCTTTCTGGAGAAGCAGGTAGGTCAGAGCCCGGTAGTGTGAACCTGTGTCGACGTGAAGGAAGTGGAGCTTTTGCGATACTCCACGCGCCGTGGAAGACTTTCCAGTAGCTGCTCCACCGTCGAGGGTGACGATGGGAAAGTTGGTTGCGATGTCGGAGGCAGGTTCACTCATGGGTTGTGGTCTCAGCGTTGGCGCTGGAACGCAATCGCGCAAGCTCTTCGAAAAATTTCGGGAAAGTTTTGCCGCAGCATTCGGGATTGCGGATCGTCAGCCAGGGTCGGCCATCGCCGTGTAGGTCGTGGGAGCCGAGGATGCCGAAGCTCATCGCGACACGGTGGTCGTCGTAGGTGTCGATGGCGGTGGGGCTACTGGCGGTTCTCGCCACCATTTCCGCACGGTTTGGCGTAATGGTCAGAGAGTTTTCAGTTTCTTCAATGCCTTGACCCAGTTTGCGGAGCTCGGTCGCCATGGCGTGAATACGGTCTGTTTCCTGATGGCGGGTGTGCCCGATTCCTCGGATGCGAGTGGTCCCCGGGAGAAGGGGAGCGAGGGCAGCCAGGGTAAGGAATGTGTCCGAGAAGGCGTTGAAATCGATGTCGACCGACTGGATGGGCCCGCTGGATTCGATCGTAATCGCCCCGGCGGTCGTGGTTTTCGTCAAACCCATTCGTTCCAACACATCGACAAAGGCGAGGTCCCCTTGGAGCGATTGAGCTGGGAAGGCCCCGACTGTGGAGCGTCCGCCAACAGCAAGAGGAAGGGCGAAGAAATAGGAGGCCGCACTGGCGTCAGGCTCGATGGTGTAGAGTCCGTCGGAGGGTCCGCTGAGACCCGGGGTGATTCGGTATTCGCAGCCATCACGGTCGATTTTGGCCCCGAACTGTTCCATCATCCGGATCGTCATTTCGACAAACGGCTTGGAGACCGTTTCGCCTACGAGCCGGAGGCGCATGGGCCGTTCGGCACGGGTCGAGGCGATGAGGAGCCCCGAGAGGATCTGACTGCTCCGGCTGGCATCGACGGTGAGGGTGTCGGGCTGCCAGCCACTTGGGCGGAGCCGGAAAGGAAAAAATCCGTCTTTCACCGTACAATCAACTCTGCTTCCCAAAGTTTTGAGGCACTCGAGTAGGCCGGCCATCGGGCGCTTGTGCATCGCCTCCGAACCGTCCATGCGGAAGTCGCCACTTGGGAGGAGTGAGAGGGCAGCTGGGAGGAATCGGGCGACAGTTCCGGCGTTGGCCACGTAGAGGTCAGCCTCGGTGTGGGGAGGACGCCCGGCACAGCCGTTCACGGTGACGGTGCCGTCGTCGGCTTCGCTCGCGCTGACTCCGAGCTTGTTAAATGCCTCGCGGAGTACGTCGGTGTCCTGACTGCGGAGGAGGTTGAGTAGGCCGATCGGTTTGTCGGTCAGGTAGGCCAGAATAAGAGCACGGTTTGAAATGCTCTTCGAGCCGGGGACCTGGGCTTGGATCGCAATCGGTGCGCCAAAGGGTTCGATCAAAAGTTCGTTCATAGCGGATGGGAAAGGGAGGCATTTACCGGGCGGGCGGGTCGAGACGTTCGCGGTATTCCTGAGCGGTGCTCAAGTAGTGGATCAGTGCATCGTCTTCCGGCTCATCCAGGGCGGCGCTCAGTTCGTCGAGCGAACGCTGCAGATGCGCCAGAGATTGGCGAAAGGCCGATTCGTTTTCGCGGAAAATTGCGGTCCAAAGTGCGGGATCTCCCGCCGCAATCCGCGTCGTGTCGCGCAGTCCGGCCCCTGCACAGTGCGCCCACTCTTCCGGAAGTTGGGATAAAGATTGGCAGAGCGCCGCCGCGAGGGCATGGGGCAGATGGCTGACGTGGGCGACGATCCGGTCGTGTTCCTCCGGGGTGCATTCAAATCGCTTCATTCCGAGTCGTTCCCAAAGCGTGCGCAGTCGATCGAGGGCGACGCTTTCCTTTTCGAGAGGGGTCAGAATGCAGGTCTTTCCGTCGAAAAGGTCCGCGGTGGCGTGGGCCATCCCGGATTTTTCGGATCCGGCCATGGGATGCGAGCCGATGAAGGTGGCGGGGTGGGACCGCGGAAAAATCCGGGCACCCGCTTCGCATATATTGGCTTTTGTGCTCCCTACATCGGTGATCAGACAACCCTCGGCGCAGAAGGGAGCGATCTCTTCCATCAACGCAGGAATTCGGTCTACCGGCCCGCACAGAAAAATCAGATCAGCACCCAAGCAGGCGTCTTTGGGGTCTGGGTGAACTTTATCGCACCATTTCTCCGCCAGGCAGGCACTGCGCGTCCCCTCGCTAGGAGACCAAACGTGGATCCGCCCAGCCAACCCCCGCTGCCGCATGGCCATACCCAGAGATCCACCGAGCAAGCCGGCGCCGAGAATGACGGTCTTCTGCGAAAAGGTCTCCATGCGAGCGAACCTAGGACAGTCGAGGCAGGTTGCGCAATCCTCCGCTGCCCGAAACCGAGGTTATCCGCAAAGAAAGAGAAGCCACAGCGGCAGAGTGGGTAGAGAAGGGCAGAAAGTGGCAGCAAAGTGTCCAGAAAGTGG
>CEOD01000791.1_pt1 | contig 28311 bp, 22 predicted proteins | sample 530341 | NCBI WGS metagenome assembly CEOD01 (sample SAMEA2619950, study PRJEB7988) | marine metagenome | isolation source: saline water (ENVO:00002010), including | reverse complement strand
GCGGCCTCCGGCGTGACAGGCCGGCGCTCTAACCAACTGAGCTACTACCCCAAAGGGAAAGAGAATGACGTTGTTTCTGGATTCGTTTGAGTCAAGCCCTTCTTCAAAGAAAATGAGAAAAAAAAATATTGCGGAACAAAGAAGGGATTTGGATCGCAATCTGAAAACCGCCGTCCTAACCCTTTCTCCCTATATGACTGGCTCGAAACTGGAGGAATTTGCAACGGACCAAAAGCAACAGGGAAAGAAGAAACTGGTGGGCCCACTGTTTCTCGCTATCGCAATCCAGGTCGTCTTACTCCTCCTCACCGTTTTCGTAGTGGTGCTGGTTCCATCAGGTAAAGAGGATCCACAATTCAGCGCGAAGAAGTCCATCTACCTCCCTCAGCGAAAGCTCGAGCACAAGATGGCGGTGGCAGAGTTTCAGCAAGCGGCAAAATCACCCTTGCAGATGGAGAAGATCCAGGTGGCAAAAATGATGCCGACACACCTGCCGGAGCTCCCCGAGATGCCGCAGATGGAATTCACCCCCGTGATTCCCGACACTCCCAGCCCTATGGGCAATGCCCTATTTGGAAACTCGGGCATAGGGGGAATGATGCAGGGCCTCGCCGGCGAAGCCTCATCCATTTCGTTCCTAGGCATCAACGACAATGCAAGCCGCGTACTCATCGTGTTCGATATATCCGGTTCGGTTGTCAACGCTATGGAGTCGTCTGGGATTCCGATGAGCGAAATCAAAAAGGAGACGATCCAGCTGATCGAGGAACTGAATGCGAACACCCTCTTTGGGATGATCCAGCATTCGCGGCAATACCAGCTATTTGAAAGCGCCCTCATTCCTGCGACCCAGAGCAACAAAGAGAAAGCGATCCGCTGGATCGAAGACGAGTTCACCACCTCGGGCTACCTCAGTGGAAGCAAGTACAATGGGGAGGACGGAGTGGCGGCCGTGATGGAAGCCGCCTTCGACATGCAGCCCGAAGTAATTTTTCTCCTATCCGACGGGAGCTATCAAAGAACCCCAGGGGGGCGCGGATCACACGAGAATGTACCGTGGAGCGAACTGGAAGATCGCATCGAAGACCGCCAAGACCAACTCGCCGAAGAAGCGAGGATCCATACCATCGGCTTTGCTGTAGATGAAGAGGATCGCAAAGGATTCAGTCGCATCGCTACAAAGAACAACGGAAAGTACCGGAGCTTTGACTGAGCAAACACACACCGAGAGGTTCGGGGGCACCGATGTCCCCATATTCAACCCGTCCTTTCGCAGGCGTCTCTTCCTCATCCCGGCCATGTTGCTGATCAGGCTGTGGGCTGCCACCCTGCGGTTCAAAATCGACCCCGAGGACCTGACCCGGGCAAAAGCTCTTAAGAAGCCAGCGATCATCCTTTTCTGGCACAATCATATCTTTTTGGCTGCGGTAGGAAAGAAAGCCTTCAAACGGCCGTACAAGATGTCCGCCATCGCCAGCACCAGTCGAGACGGCGCCTGGCCGGCGGCAGTATTCCATCAACTCGGCGTCACGATTATTCGCGGCTCGGCCCATACTCGGGGAGTGAGCGCGGCTCGAGAGATGCTCGCCGTCCACAAACATGGCGACCAGGATCTATGCCTCACCCCCGACGGTTCACGCGGTCCCCGCTACCACCTGCGTCCCGGAGCGGTCTTTCTCGCCACCCAGGCGGAATCGCCCATCCTCCTCACCGGTGCAACTTTCCACCGTGCCTGGCGCTTCAAGTCCTGGGACCGATTTTACCTCCCGAAACCGTTTAGCCGCATAGACGTCCGCCTCCGAATCATTCCCTTCGAGCGTTTGGCCGCAGTCCCCACCGAGAAAGAAGCCCGTGAATTTCTCGAGACAGAATTACTGGCCATAACCGTCGACCCGGACGAGCCTCTTCCCGCCCCTCAATAGGCGATCCGGAGAAGGAGCAGGAAAATTCATTGCCAAACTCCGCCGAAGCCCGTTACATCCCAATCAAATCCAAATTGACTCCTTCAATGGCAGCAGACTCATCCATTAGCGGCACCGACAACGCCAACTCCTTCCCCCTCACCGTTTCCAACAAAATGGGCATTCACGCGCGTCCCGCTGCGATGATTGTTCGGATCGCGAATCGCTTCTCCGGTGATGTCTGGGTCGAAAAAGACGGCGAGAAGGTCAACGGGAAGAGTATCATGGGACTGATGATGCTGGCGGCTGGCCCCGGCTCCGTGCTCACCTTTTCTACGGAAGGAAGCGATCCCTCCGAGTTCCAAAAGGAAATGAGTGCTCTCTTCGAAAAGAAATTCGAAGAATCCTGATTCGCTTCGCGCTAGGCTTTTTTCAGAAAGGTTGTTATTCAACGCGGCTCCCCACGGGGAACGGCAGTAGCAATTGTTCGACCCCGCCCCCGGATTCAGCGAATCGGACTCCAACCCCGATGAGTCGAGCTCCCAGCTCTTTCCGCCCGAACGCTTCTTTCGCGAGCTCCACGTAAACGGGCAGTCCCCATCCCGCCCCGGATCGACTGATCGTCGTTTGAGAAAAGTCACTGAATTTCACCTTCACCATCGGACCCGCGATTCGGTCTCGCAATTCGGGACGGCTCGCTAAATCGGCCAACAGCTCCTCGTAGAGATCCCCCACCCGGTCCACCAAATCTCCCTCCGTCGAGACCTCATCGGAATAGGTACGCTCGTTGCTCAAGGACTTTCGAATACGCGAGGGTTGAACTGCGCGATCATCCTGCCCGCGGCATTGGGCATAGAGCTCGACACCGAACTTCCCGAAAGCCTCCTCCAAACTACGAAGACTCTTCGCCCTCAAATCGCGGCAGGTCCGACAGCCCATTCGTTCCAGTTTCTCCTCCGCGCGGCGACCCACTCCCCACAGACGACGCACCGGTAGGTCCTCCATGAATGCATCGACCGCCGACGGCCGCACAACGAATTGGCCATTGGGCTTCCGCCAATCACTTGCGATCTTTGCCAACAGTTTATTGGTAGCGATACCGGCCGAACACGGGAGCCGGAATTCTCGACGAATACGTTTCCGAATCTCGGTGGCGATCTCGGTCGCGGGGCGGCCGAGGTCCGAGACATCCAGGTAGGCTTCGTCCAGTGACAGAGGTTCAACCAGACGGGTATACGAATAGAAAATCTCGCGAATCCCCTGGGAAATCTCGCGATAGCGATCGAACCGCGGCCGCACGAAGACCAGCTCCGGACATCTTTGCAGGGCCATGAAGTTCGGCATCGCCGACCGCACCCCGAATGAGCGCGCCTTATAGTTACAAGTGCAGACAACCCCACGGCGGCCCGTACCGCCTACCGCCAACGCGACATCCCTCAGCTCGGGATGGTCCCTCATCTCCACCGCGGCATAGAAACAATCCATGTCCACGTGAATGATTTTTCGCAGGGGCTGAAAAGATGCCGAATCAGTCACCGAGTATCAAAAGAGTCACCGGAGAGAAGTCATTCCAAATCAGAAGTCCCAGATAAACGAACGAGATCGCCAGGAAAATGAATCCTACCATTCGGGTAAACTCGGCATGCTTCTTGCGGACTCTCCCACTGAAAAAACGTTTGTAGAAGTAGTCCATATTGGGACCGTCTTCATCGTAGAACACAAAGCGAAGTCCGAAACCAAAAAGAAAAATGGCAAAACAGATTTCAAAGACGAGGATGATCAGTTGAATATTCATGGGGAGACTTTCGTTATCATACTATAACTAGGGCTAATGGTGCAAGTAGATGAAACTCATTCTGCAATCCTCGATCTTTCCCGATTGCATCCCATAAACGGCTGCGCTAGATCAAGATCACAAAACAATGCCTGAAGCTGGATTCATTGATCAAACTCTGGGAAATCCCTATCTACTGCTCTTCCTTCTCCTGGGGGCAGGAATGGCGCTGGGAAAGATCACCGTAAAAGGAATTAACCTGGGAACCTCCGGGGTTCTCTTTCTCGCCCTCGCGGCGGGTCATTTTGGATACAAGGTCCCCGACAGCAGCGGCACCATCGGCCTCCTTCTTTTCGCCTACTGCGTGGGGGTCGGAGCTGGTAACCGTTTCTTTTCAAGCCTGAAAAAGGAGGGCCTCTCCCTACTCAAGTTATCAGTGGTCGTCGTAGTCATTGGCACTCTGACGACCTATTTGGTCGCCTGGATGTTTTCGATTCCCTTCGATCTCGCGGGCGGTCTGTTTGCGGGGGCCATGACGAGTACCCCCGCTCTCGCGGCGGCGACCGAGGCTCTATCCGTCAGCGAACAGTCCAACCTCGTTGTCGGCTATGGCATCGCCTACCCTTTTGGGGTGATTGCGGTTGTTCTTTTTGTCCAACTCCTCCCCCGAATACTCAAAGTCGACCTGTCTGCATTTGGTGGTTCCGATAACGAACAGAAGGACGACATGGTTCGGAACGCTTTGGTTGAGGTCAAAAACCCAAATCTAGTCGGTAAGCGAATCGCCGAAAGTGGGCTCGATGCCTTCGAGTCCTGCACGGTGTCACGCGTGCAGAAAGGAAGCCAACTGGTCCCTCACCAATACGAAGACCATTTTGAGCTCGGCCAAAAGCTGTACCTGGTGGGTCGAAACCGCGAACTTAGAATCGCAATCGACTACGTCGGGGAAGAGTGTGAAGACTCTCTCCTGCGCGATGCCGAAAGAGAACGCAGGCTCCTCCTCGTCACCTCCAAGGAAGTCACCGGGCACACCCTCAAAGAGATCAATCCGTTGAGGGAGCACGGTGTGATTGTGACCCGTGTCCGCCGGCTCGACTATGAGTTCGCTGCGGGCGGCAACACTCAGATTGAAAACGGAGATCAAATCACGGTCGTCGGCCCTCCCGACCGCTTGCAACAGTTCTCGGAATTGGTAGGCCACCGGCCGAACACCATCGGGGAAACAGACATCATTTCACTGTCCATCGGGCTCGCACTGGGAATTTTGCTGGGGATGGTGCCCTTTGCTCTCCCCGGATCAAGTGCGATCACACTCGGCCTCGCAGGCGGACCCTTGATGGTCGGCCTCATTCTCGGTCACTTTGGTAAAGTCGGTAAGATCACTGGATTCATTCCCCGGCCGACCCGCCTCCTCTTGCAGGAATTCGGGCTCGCCCTGTTTCTCGCCTCGGCAGGGATCAAAGGGGGCGCCAATATCGTCGAGACCTTGATGACCCAAGGCTGGACACTCTTGGCTGCTGGTGTTCTCATTGTCGTACTTCCGCTAATACTAGCCTACATTCTTTGCCGTAAATTTCTTAAACTTAATCTTCTACAAACTCTGGGGGGAACCTGTGGTGCAATGACTTCTACACCTGCACTGGGTGTGATCAGCTCCAAAACCGAGTCTCCGGTTCCCGTAATCAGCTACGCTACGGCCTACCCCGCAGCTCTGATCCTAATGACGATCTTCGCCAAGATGATCGTCAGTACACCGTAATAAATATGAATCGCGACGAATCTCCAACCGCTGCAAAAAAAGCGGAAATTCGCCACGAACTCATCCAGGGCCAATCGAACGTCTTATTTACTGGATCGTTCACGATCCACGATCAAGCTCCTGAATTTCCGTGGACTCACCAAGACCTTCCCACTGCAAACGGCCTCGTCCGGATTGATGGGTCCGGCATCACGCACTGGGACAGTTCTCTGATCCTCTCGTTAAGCCGCGCCCAAGAGTACTTCCGAGCGAGAAAGGAAACGACCGAATTGGTCGGATTTCCGGACTCGATCGAACCGCTCCTCGCCCGAGCGAATGAGGTACGAGAGCAATCTGAGGAATCCACCCCCACTGAGCGGGAGTCCTGGCTCATTCGACTCGGGGGTCGTGGAGTTGAGGTCGCAAAGAGACTTTGCGACCTTTTTGTGTTTCTGGGTGAAACCGCCCAGAGCTTGGTTCGGCTCGTTCGCCGGAAGGCCATCTTCCAGCGATCGGATCTGCTGGACCTCCTCTGGGAAAATACCGGCCAATCGGTCGGTATCGTATTCCTCATCAGTTTTCTAACCGGCCTCATCCTCGCCTTTGTCGGGGCGATCCAACTGTCAAAGTTCGGTGCGGATCTATTTGTGGCCGACCTCGTATCCATCGCGATGTTTCGCGAAATGGGCGCCATGATGACCGGGGTGATCCTGGCTGGGCGTACGGGCTCCGCATTTGCCGCTCAGATCGGGAGTATGAAAGCCAACGACGAGCTCAACGCCCTGCAGACCATGGGCATCTCCTCTTTCGATTTTATTGTCCTGCCCCGGTTGGTCACACTATCGGTCATGATGCCCGTTCTGGCATTCTTGGCCAGCCTCTCGGGTATTCTTGGCGGGATGCTCGTTTCGGTCGGCTTCATGGACATTACCGCAACCCAATACCTGACACAGACCGCTGGTTCCATCAGCATGGCGAGTTTCCTCAGCGGGACGGGGAAAAGCATTGTCTTCGGGGGAATCATCGCCCTGACAGGCTGCTACCGGGGAATGGCAGCGGGATCGAGCGCCGAATCAGTGGGTCAAGCCGCTACTTCCTCCGTGGTCACTTCCATTGTATTGGTGATTGTGGCCGATGCCGTTTTTGCAGTTCTCTTTAACATCTACGGAATTTGACTACGACAACAACAGAGTCGCCTGATATCCTCACCAAAGAGCTCGCCATCGGGTACGGTGGGAAAGCTATCATGTCGGAGATCCAACTCGATATTCGAAAAGGGGAGATTTTCTTTATCATGGGAGGCAGCGGATCGGGCAAAAGTACCTTGCTCAAAACCCTCATTGGGTTGATTCCCGCGGTCTCGGGGTCCATCTACTACGGCAAAGAAGAATTTTGCATCGACGACCCCCGCCAGACTGCCTCGATTTTGCGGGAAACTGGTGTCCTCTATCAAGGAGGGGCGCTATTCAGCTCGATGACCCTACGGGAGAATGTCGCGCTTCCGCTCCGCATTCATACGAAGCTTCCCGAGAAGGATATTCGAGAATTGGCCGAGTATAAGCTGGGGCTGGTTGAATTGGGCACCGCGATGGACAAGTACCCCTACGAAATCAGTGGAGGCATGATGAAACGGGCTGGACTGGCCCGCGCACTGGCTCTCGACCCGCGGATCCTTTTCTTCGACGAACCTTCGGCGGGACTGGATCCACTGACCTCGCGGCAGCTCGATGAAACGATTCTCGAACTCAACCGGAGCCTTGGGACGACCATCGTCATCGTCTCCCACGAGTTGGAAAGCATATTTACACTGGCCAATCGCGCCGTCTTTCTCAATGCCCGCACTCGGCGACAAACCGAAGTGGGCGATCCCAAACAAATGAAAACATCTTCAGCCCACGAGGAAATCCGTGATTTCCTCAACCGTCGCAAACCCGGAGGAGCCACCGTCTCATGAATCAACGCACTTTAAAGTTACGAATCGGACTTTTCCTCGTAGCCGCCTTCGCACTCTTCGTAGGAAGCTTGTTCTATTTCGGACTCGCCGACGTCTTCGAAAAGAGGTCGAAGTTCGTCTCATTTTTTAATGAATCCGTTCGGGGCCTGAACAAAGGCTCTCTCGTCCGCTTTCGCGGAGTAGAGATTGGTCAGGTCATCGACATCCGGCTCAGCCTGGGAGAATCCGAGACCGAGATCGGGATTCCAGTCATTTACGAGATCGATATCAGCCGAATCCAGAATAAGCTGGGGGTTCCCGTCGACATTTCCGAACCGGACAATTACCAACACGCGATACGGGATGGGCTGACCGCCAAGCTGGAAAACAGTAGCATGGTCACCGGACAGCTCTACATCGATCTGGATTTTCGTCCGAAGGAGGGAGAAGCCACCGATCCTAAAATCATCAATGGTAGTCTTCATTTCATCCCCTCAACGCCCTCGGTCATTTCCGACGTCACCGACCAGAGCCTGAAAATCATCGATGATATCAGCAAAATTCAGTTCGAGGAACTGAGTCAGAATTTGAACACGATGATCGTCAACATCAACAAGTCCCTGGAAGCATTCGAGGCCCTCAATACGGCTGAGAACGTCAACGGCACACTCCTCGCGGCCAAGGAATTCATTGATTCCGGAAGCCTCCAGAATATGACCGAGCATATTGGGAACGCAGCAGACTCCATGGGCGTCTTCATGAACGATCTGAACACCGGAAAAGGCTCGCTCGGACAACCGCTTGCCAGCACTCTTTCAGAGATGGCGGAGACGGCAAAGACCCTCAATGGTATCACTGATAGTTTTGTCAACATTCTCAATAGCAACACCGGACCGGTGGCAGACTTTGAGCAGACCCTGGCCGACATTCAGGATGCCACCCTCGCCTTTCAATCCCTGCTTGATTTTCTCCGACGCCACCCGAACGCTCTCATCTTTGGAAAACAATCACAATGATCCGATTTGCACTGTCTCTCTCGCTACTCGCGTTAATCACGGCCTGCGGCTCTCTCCGGCCGATCAACGATGATGCCAAACGGACGACGCTGGTCCTACCCATCCAAGAATCCATTGAACCACTGTATCCTGCGCCGGTCTTTGCCGTATCGCTTCCCAGCTATCTCAATGAAACAACGGTGTGGTACTCCGATTTGAACGGTACACTCTACCCGATCAACAACTTCATTTGGGCCAGTTCTCTCTCGAGAGCGATCGGACGGGAACTCTCAATTGGTCTCGCCCAAGAGACCCCATTTCCAGCCAACAGTCGGATCGAGGTCCGTTTTGGCCGGTTTATCCTCTTGGATGATGGCTCCGGACTTTCTATTTCTGAAGTATTGATGATTTCACCAATGTCCTCCACAGTACTACCAATTGTTAAAATTTCACCAAAAGATATCTGGGACCCGACCGATCCTAGCTCCTATCTCGAAGGATACCGCAAGCTTCTCGCTGACACCGTTACCGAAATCAAAAGTCGAATTTCAGAGCCCGACCTATCTGCTAACGCCGCCATAATTTCAACTGAGTGAAAATTATTGGAAAACTTCCGATCTCGAGTCTCTTAGCACTCGCTGCCCTACCCACATACTTCCTGTTGATGACCCCAACCACTGGGGAGGAGTCGACAACAGCGGAGAAGGCAACACCATCGAGCGATTATCGTTTCATCACTGACCGTGCCTTCGATCCACTGGCCGCAGACGCCGAACCTTCCCAGCAAGGTGCAACCGTCACCGTAGACGAGTTGATTTCTCCAGCGGATGATGGGGCAACGGTTGGCCCAAACCAATCGGTTCCGGTGTCCTCTTTTGCTCCCGAACCCCAACAGGGCGTAATTGTTACGGAAACTGCTCCCGAGGATTTAGAGGTTCTTTTCCCTGCGTACATCGAGCCCAACTCTCCCAAAGCTCCCGTCACTCCCGTAGCGAGCGCAGATCCAGTCGAGATCGCGCAGCCAGTGGCAGTCGCTACGGCACAACCGGCGAGCCCTTCGACACCGACGGCCACGGCCAGCGCGAAGAAAACTCCTCCTCTCTCCACCGAGGACCTCACCTTCCCGCTGACACTCGACATCCCCGGCTACGATCCCAACGCACCGCGGACTCCCCCTTCCGGAGAGGACTCGAATTCGAACCCTCAGGGGTCCATGGACTACCAGAACCAGGTTGCCACCAAACCGCTGGACCCTCTGTTGAACTATTCAGCACCGGCCACCCTCGGAGTGGGAGCCAGTCTCGCCGGCGACGAATCGGATCTCTACTTGGATGCTCTCGTTCCATTTTGGCAGTCCAATTCTGGCAACAGCCACACGATTGCCTTCCTTGTGCCGAGAATATCCCGAAGCCGTGAGGTGATGACGAATGGTTCTCTCGGGTTGGGTTTCCGCAGCTTACAAGGAGAGGGATCCTTGGGCGGAGACAGTTTCCCATGGATCATCGGTGCGAACGTATTCTACGATTTTACTCACGCAGTCAGCAACAACGACTACAATCAGTTTGGTATGGGGATCGAGTGGATGTCACCGTTCATGGACTTCCGCATCAACGGTTATCTTCCCGAGAGCACCGAGAACAAGGTGGCCGAGAACTCTCAAACCAGTAGGTCCACCTCCTCCTCCAGCAGTTCGAGCACCTCTTACGGCTCACTCTATGCCAGTGGGAACCGCGTCCTTCAACCGTACTCGACGACCACGACGACCACCTTCAGGCAAACCACCACCACCCAGTATTTCGAACAGTACGAACGGGCGTTGAAGGGCTTTGATGGTGAGGCTGGTCTCCTGATCCCGGTTGAATACACCTTTATCCCCGTTCGTTTTTACGGCGGATACTACTCTTTTGAGAACCCCTATGGCGAAGACATCACCGGCCCAAAGGCACGTGTAGAAATCAGGCCGTTCTCTTTCCTCCTTCTCGATGCCTCCTGGTACCAAGATGAAGAACTGCTTGGCTCAAATTGGTTCTTAGGCGCCAGAGCCGAGGTGACCATCGGTGGCAACGACCCCGCAACTCCTTCCAGCTCGAAGCCGGCCTACGACACCAGCGAAGGGCCAAAGACCGAAGCCTACAACCCCTACGCGGGCTTCCGCTCGCGCATGGTCGAACGCATCCCGCGTAATTATCAGTCGGTCCTGACCCTTTCCCCTTTTATGGAGAACCTGAGTCTCCGCCAAACCTCTGTATCCACCTACTCCAGTTCGAGTACTGAAACCGGCCAAATCACGATCGCCTCTCAAATCATTTTTGTCGACGCAGCCCGGGGTGCTCTCACCGGAGCCGGAACATGGGAAAGCCCGTTTAGCACGATTCAGGGCGGTGCCGATCTAGCGATCGCCAACCTAGGTTCAACCGGAAGCATATGGACCGTCTGGACCCAGGGAGGAGTCGGCCCCTATTCCGAGAATGTTACCGTTACTGGAAGCGTAAATTTCACCTCCAACGCAATTCCCATTACTGGCCAAGGCGGCCAAACCTTCGGAGGAGGCGCCGGTCCGATCGTGCAGGGAGGTTTTCTGTTCGGCACGATCCCAGCCGGTCCGGCCAGTCCCACTATCGCCCGGGGAAGCGTCCGCGGCTACGAGATCACCGGGGGGCATACCGCCGCAAGTTTTGCCGGAATCACTTTTGTAAATGTTGAAGTAGCCGACGCCTCCAACAACCGAATTGACACCATCGGCGGGACCGGCATCGAGGTTATCAATACCGGCGCAACCGAAGCGTCCGGAACATTCGCCTCCAACGGGATCTTCAACACCGGAGGCGACGCCATTCATTTCAATCTGTCCGACACCAGCCAAAGTACTTACTCAATTCAGGACTCCGGCTTCGAGAACCTGGCAACCCACGCGGTTCGGGTCGACGCCACGGATTCAGCAACCTACGATGTCGCAGTGACCCGTTCGTCGGCCACCGGATTATCCACCTCCGCTCTCTACCTCAATGCCGACACCGATTCGTCCGGCTCGATTTCGGCCACAAACTCCCAGTTCGACGGAGGCGGAGTCGACGCCGATATCACTGATAGTGCCAATGCATCCCTAACGGTCTCTGGCACGAGCTTCGAAAACGACCCCGACAGTGTGTTCACCCTCACTGCCACCGGAGACTCAAACCTCGAATCGACCATCCAGAACAACGTCCTTCAGGATAACCAATCGGGTCTGGCCCTCTCGGTAACGGGATCCTCAGTGAGCACGACCACTTTCAGCGGAAATTCGGTCAGCAACAACACCACCGACGCGGTCTCCGCAGAGTTTGACAGCTCAGGGACTCAGGAATTCACCGTATCCGGCAACGAAATCTCCGCGACTGACGGCGATGCAATTTCCGTCCGGACACTTGCTGGAACCGCCGATGTCACCATCTCCAACAACACCATCGATACCGCGACTAATCGCGGAATCCTGGTCCGGTCATCCCAAACCTCGTCGGTAACGGCACTCGTCTCAGGAAATGGGACCACCCAGACCTCCGGCGGAGGTATACACATCCGTTCCTCGGGCTCCTCCAACATGGACAGCACGGTTCAGAACAACGTCATTTCCAACTCGGGAGACTACGGGGTCCGAATCCAAGGATCCAACGCAAGCCTTTCCAGCAATATCGTTCAGGGAAACACGATCAGCGAAACGGTGGCCGCCGCGATCGATATCATTGGCGCCAACAATAGCATCGTCGCCGTCCTCGCCCAGGCCAATGCGATCGCCGACATCACCACTACCGGCATCCAGGCAGTCGCCTCCAACAACTCGAACCTCAGCCTGAACGCCTTCAACAATAATATCACCAACACGACCCAGGAAGGCATACTCTTCACCGGCCAGGACAACTCGTCCAGCCGGTTCGAAGCTCGCTCCAACCTGATCGCCTCAGTCGGCAACGCCAGTGGAATCCAAGCTGCCTATCTCGGAAATCACAACGCCGAGGTCATTATCGCCAACAACATCATTGGCCCGACGGCGCAGCAAGGTCTCGAAATCAATACCAGCGATTCGACCACTGCCGATATTACCATTTCGGGCAACGGGATCAACGACTCCTCCCAAGACGCCATCCGCATGGTGCTCTATAGCACTGAGGATCAAACCGTGTCTGTCTACAGCAACAACCTTCAACGCACAGGTGCGCACGGCGTAAACCTGAGCACGCAGGGGCCCAAGCAGGTCTCTGTCTACAGCAATCAGATTGGGACAACCGGAGGCGCCGCTGTACGTGCCAAAATGGAGTCCGGTGGTCTGGTTCTCAGTGGATCGAGCGCGGGCAACAACGTCTACACTGACCCGACACCGGTCCCCTTCGACAGTGCCGGAACTGCTCCCTATACTGGCGGCGACGGAGTGTTGATCAACAACGTCGTCTACCCCTGATTCTCCCACGGATTCCCAGCCTCAGCGAAAAGCTGCATGGATCGGCATAGAAATCCTTGTTCCACCCAGAGGAACCTGAGAATCTTTTTCACCTCATGGCAGCCAAACGCAAAAAAGAAGACCAAGGCCCGAAGAAAAAATCGGTCTACACTCTCAAACTCGATGCCGATCAACGGTCAAAACTCAAAGGGATTCTCGAGAATGGCCCCTATTTCGACTTCGAAGTGGCCTACTCCGATTTTGCCTACAAGGCCGATAGCTTCAATATCGTCTGCTACACCAGCGGCAAGGTAGTCATCCAGGGCAAAGGTACCGAGAATTTTGTTCGGGATGTCCTGGAGCCTGAGGTAACGGGTGACCCCCGCCTCGGTTACGACGAGGTACACCATCCCGAATGGTTCGAAGCACACGCTGGATTGGATGAAAGCGGCAAGGGAGATTTGTTCGGCCCACTGGTCGTCGCGTGCGTTGTTGCCGACGGTGCGGCGGTTCGTCATTGGATCGAAAAAGGAATCCAAGACAGTAAAAACATCTCCTCGGATGCCCGGATTTTCGCGCTTGAAAAAGAGATCCGTAAAACGAGTGGAGTCGTCGTCAAAACGCTCCACATGGGGATGGAGAAATACAACGACGTTTACAAGAAATTCGGATCGAATACGAATCGACTCCTCGCCTGGATGCACGCTACCGCACTCAAAGAAGCATTTGAGGTAAAACCAGTCGCGTGGGGTATGCTCGACCAATTTTCAAAGCAGCCGCTTGTCCAGCAAAACATCAAGGAACTGCCGATCGAGCTGAAGATGATGACCAAGGCCGAATCAGACCCTGTCGTCGCCGCTGCCTCGATTGTAGCCCGTGCGCTCTACGTACGCAAAATGGAGGAACTCTCAAAAGAGGCCGGCGAACCATTGCGCAAGGGGGCCAGTGGACTCGTCAAGCAGCAGGCAGTTCAATTGGTTCACAAGTTTGGAGCCGATGGACTCCGTCGTTTTGCCAAGATCAACTTTAAGACTACAAATGAAGCCATCGAGATCGCCTCTACTGAGGCCTGAACCGAGTTCATAAAATGTTCGAACCCGGCCGGATTTTATAATAGATTCGTGATCTCATGGTAAGACTCGGTCTACATCTCCCGAACTCGAAAAGTCTGGATCCATGTCGGACCTGATTCAGTTTCCGGATGATCCCAATGACGGTTGGCGGATAGCACTGGAGACCGCCGGAATCGGTGCGTGGTATTGGAACCTCAATACCGGTGAGGTAATCCTTTCTGAAACGAGCCGGAGACTGCTCGGACTCTCCGCGGCATCAGAACATACCACCTCTGGCGAGTTCTTCTCCCGGCTTCACCCAGACGACATACCACTTGCCAGAATCAACGAAACTTCGATTCGCGAAGGCCGGATTGAAAAATTCTCTATGGAGTTCCGCTGTAGGGACGACAGTGGTTCGTACCGGTGGATCCATACCCGAGGCAAAGTCACCAAAGGATCGAGCGGGGCCTCTCCCGATATCGTAGTCGTCGGTTCCCACGTAGATATTGCCACGAAACGGGATCCTGACGCGGTCCACTCCCAGGCCGAAATATACTTTCATAGCGCATTTAAACATGCGGCCATCGGCATGGCGTTAGTTGCTCCTGACGGCGCTTTTATCGAAGCCAACCAATCACTCTGTAATATTCTCGGTTATACCCGGGATGAGCTGGTCCAGAAAACGTTTCAGGAGATCACTCATCCCGAGGACCTCGACAGCGACCTCCAATACCTTTCCGATATCGTCGCCGGAAAAATGGACCACTACAATTTGGAGAAGCGGTACATCCACAGCTCCGGCCAATCGGTTTTCGCCCTTCTCAGTGTTTCTATCGCCCGCAATCAGGACGACAGCCCCAACCATTTCATCGCCCAGGTGCAGGACATCAGCGAACAGAAACGGAATCAGCAACAGGCGAAAGAGGCACTGCACGCAGCAGAAGCCTCGAATCGGGCTAAGTCGAATTTTCTCGCGACGATGAGTCACGAGATTCGCACTCCGATGAACGCTGTCATCGGCTATTCGGAGCTCCTGCGCAGCACCGAACTCGATGAAGAGCAGGAACTCTTTGTCAGCCAGATTGCCACCAGTAGCGACCTTCTCCTTCTACTCATCAATGATCTGCTTGATTTCTCGAAAATCGAGGCGGGCGAGATCGACCTCGAATTTTCAGCGTTCGCGTTGTCAGACACGCTCGATCAGTCCATCGAACTCCTCCGCAGTAGGGCGCAGGAAAAGGATCTCTCATTAACTCTGGATTTATCCCCCGACCTTCCGGACCTCGTGATGGGAGATCAACATCGATTCAGCCAGATTCTGCTCAACCTGATTGGGAACGCCATCAAGTTTACCGAAGCCGGAAAAGTTACTGTATCCGGCTCGATCATACAGAATGAGTTTGGCCTAAATTTACTCCAAATCAATGTCTCCGATACTGGAATCGGTATCTCCGAAGAACATATTGAAACCCTCTTCCAGCCCTTCCGCCAGGCCGACTCTTCCATGACCCGTCGGTTTGGAGGCACGGGACTTGGTCTTTCCATTTCAAGCCGACTCGCCAAGGCCATGGGAGGGAAGATCACGATCAAAAGTTCACTCGGCCATGGTTCTACATTTTCGGTCGAGATACCCCTCCATATTCCAAAAGACGGACCGATAGTCGAGGCGCCCCAGGGAAGCGATTCAGCTACAATCCCCGGTACCACCGCGATCCTCCTCGACTCAAGAGATAAGGAACGGCAGTCACTCACTTACCTCTTCCGGTCCCTCGGCCTAATCGTTTTTGAATCGAAGAATGTAAGTCGCACCCGGACAAAGCTGGAAAAGAACACTTATGACCTTCTAATCCTGGGACCAAACACCGTACATCCCGATGATCTTTCCGCAGAGCTCCCCGATCATCCACCGGCTCTTTTTATCAATAATTCGGACTTTCATGCGAAGGCGGTCCCAGAACGAGCCCTCACGATCGAAGAGCCGATTTCAATACCTATTCTGCTCGAAAGCATAGAGAAACTCCTCGCAACTTCCGAAAGCTCCAACGATTCGGATGCCGGTCAATCGATTCGCATTCTCATAGTTGAGGACAATGATACCAACAGCAGATTGATGAAGTCGCTTATCAGCAAGTACGGCTACGAGGCCGATATTGCCGAAAGCGGTCATACCGCTATGGAAATGATCCAGAAGCACCGCTACGATCTCATCTTTATGGACCTTCATATTCCCGGTCCATCCGGTACCGAAATCGCAAAGTTTATTCGCGAAAACGAATCCGGAAACCGCCCACCGTTTTCCGATCAGAATCCGATCCGGATCTATGCGGTAACGGCTGTCTCCGCCGAATCCGTTGAGGACGATTGCATCGCTGCCGGGATGAACGGCTTTCTACTCAAACCGGTAAGAGCCTCCCAGATCGAGGAAATCCTGCAATAGACCAGCTGCGCTACGGAGCCCGACCAGTCCCGGCTCCGCCCTGCGCCGTATCCCGGGCAGGAGTCGATCAAGTTGGATCAATCCCGAGCAGTACCTCTGCAGGCTTCACTCCCTGGCCTTCTTTGCGAAGAATTTTCACAACTTGCCCTCCAATTGGGCTCGTAACTGAAATTTCCATCTTCATCGACTCGATGATCGCAACGATCTGCCCCTCTTCGACTGAGTCACCCTCTCCGACAAGAACTTTATAGAGGCTTCCAGCTACGGGTGATTCCACCCGTTCGACTCCCTCATCCAGATCGGTGTCACTGTCTTCCGTCGACTGCGTTTCCTGAGTCTCTGATTTTTGGTCCGCTTCATTCCAGCGCGAACGCTCCTCATGGAATGCGGTTTCCTGCCGACGTTTGAACTCTGCAATACTCGAGGACTCACGCTCCAACATCGCCTCATGGTCAGCCAGGGAGAACGTGCTTTCTTCGATCCTGATGGGATAGCGTCCTTCGGGAAAATCTTCACGAATTTGCAACAACTCTTCCGCTGATACCGGGAAAAATCGAATCTGGTCAAAGAACCTCAATAGCCAGCGAGTATCACCCGCGAAAGAAGAATTGGACCCGTAGCGATTCCACATCTGCAGTGTTCGACCGACAAACTGGTACCCACCCGGCCCCTCCATGCCATAAACGCACAGATAGGTCCCTCCGATTCCCACAGCGTTCTCGGGCGTCCAGGTGCGCGCCGGGTTGTACTTGGTTGTGACCAATCGGTGCCGCGGGTCCAATGGCGTCGCCACCGGAGCCCCGAGATACACATCCCCCAATCCCAAAACAACATAGCTGGCATCGAAGACCACTTTCTTCACGTCCTCGACGGAATCGAGTCCGTTCATTCGACGAATAAATTCAAGGTTATCAGGACACCAGGGAGCATCCGAACGTACAGAATTCTCATACCGAACGATTGCTTCTTTTGTCGCAGGGTCATCCCACGAGAGAGGAAGATGAACGATCCTCGAGGGTACGCTTTGCCGCTTCATATCTCCGAGGCTTTCCCTACAATCACGAATCCAGGCCAAGACCTGATCCCGCTGGAGAATACGGTTATCGAAGTGCACCTGCAGGGAACGAATACCAGGAGTAAGATCGACAACCCCCGGCAGGCGCTTGGACTGCAACTCTTCGTAGAATACGTGAACCGCAAATCGTATTCGAAGGCTCAATACTGGATCTCCGAATTCGATCAGAATATTATCGTCTCCGGATTGTCGCACCACCCACCGCTGCTCTCCCTCGCCCTCGGTGAACAGGATCGCCTCTTCCGGCTCCGGGACGCGGGAATATCCTCCAAACTCCTCGGTAGTTGTACCTTCTAGAGTGGCGATCATATCCTCTTGCTCCCGCAAATAGTCCGTGGCTTCGGACTGAGAAATACAAGTAAATCGTATCGTGTCGCCGGGCTTGAACTGCCCCATTTTCCAAATATCGACAGCAGCTATTGTTACGGGACAAACGAAGCCACCCAGACTGGGTCCATCAGGACCGAGGATCACAGGCATGTCTCCCGTAAAATCAACCGCACCCACAGCGTACGCATTATCGTGAATGTTGGAAGGATGGAGCCCCGCCTCGCCTCCATCGGTCCGGGCCCATTCGGGCTTGGGTCCCATAAGTCGAACTCCGGTTCGGGCCGAGTTAAAGTGAACTTCCCAATCCGTTTTGAAGAATACGTCTATGTCCTTCGGGGTAAAAAAGTCCGGTGCCCCATGCGGCCCGTAAAGGACCTTCACCTCCCAATGATGCCCCCAATTCGGGCGAAGGGTTCCCGCAAGCGCATCCTTAGGCGTGACTTCCTGATTAGCGGTAAGTCGCAACACATCCCCTACTTGCAATGCGCGACCAGCATGACCACCGAACTGACCCAAGGTAAAAGTAGACTTACTCCCAAGGTAAGAAGCGATGTCCAACCCGCCCGCAAAACACAGGTACGCCCTCATTCCAGCATCCACAACCTGGCCGACGTCCAAGACCGAATCCGCAGCAACAGGAATCGGTGTCCAGAAGGGAACCTCCTCGCCATCGAGCGTAGCCTGGGTCACCGCCCCAGTGAGAACGATAGTGGTCTCGGAATGAAAACGAATTTTCGGTCCCTGGGCGGTTATTTCCAAACCTGCCGCTTCAGAGGAATTGCCGAGAAGGCGATTGCCCAACCGAAACGAGAGAGGATCCATCGGACCAGACGGAGGCACTCCCACATCCCAGAAACCCAGGCGGCCCGGATAGTCCTGAACCGTGGTCTGGGTTCCCCCTTTCAACACATCTACCATCCGGGAATCATAGGTAAAATCTTCCAATGAACGGGTGGTCATTCGGTTCTCTTGCAGCAATGCACTCCCTGCCAGCGCTGCGAGATAATCCAAATTGGTCTCTATCCCGTACAATTCCGTCTCCCGAAGAGCCTTCTCCAACGCGATGAGAGCCTTTTCCCGAGTGTCTTCATGTACGATAATCTTAGCCAGCAACGGGTCGTAAAACGGACTAATCTCGGAACCAGAAGAGATCCAGTGATCGCACCGCACCCCATCCGGGAAACGCACATGATTCATAAGGCCGCTGGACGGCTGAAAATTTTGGGCGGGATTCTCCGCATAAATCCGCGCCTCGATGCTATGCCCCCCTGGCCTATCCGTGGGCAATGACAAATCAGTCAGATCCCCGGAAGCCAATTGAATCATCCAATCGACAAGATCGACGCCCTGCACTTCCTCGGTCACTCCGTGTTCCACCTGCAGTCGCGTATTTACTTCGAGAAAATAGTACTGCCCATCCTTCTCGTCATAGATGAACTCAACCGTACCCGCAGACCGATAGTGTACGGAACGGGCTAGCCGAATCGCCGAATCTTCGAGCCCCTGCAACACTTTGGCCGATACCCCCGCCGCCGGAGTTTCTTCGATGACCTTCTGGTTTCTCCGCTGAGCGGAACAGTCCCGCACCCCAAGCGAAACGGCACCCCCGACTCCATCACCGAACACCTGAACCTCGAGATGCCGGGCCCGTTCGATGTATTTTTCAAGGAAGACCCCGCCTTCCCCAAAATTTGAGACTCCTAACCGCTGAACGCGCGAAAAGGCTTCCTCCAGATCCTTTGCACTGCGGCAAAGCTGCATCCCGATTCCACCTCCGCCAGCAGTGCTCTTGAGCATGATCGGGTAGCCGATCTGCCCGGCCTGCTCCAGGGCCGTCGAAAGGTCGCTCAAAAGACCGGTGCCGGGAACCAAGGGCACACCGGATTTTACAGCGAGATCCCGGGCAGTATGCTTCAGACCAAACTCCCGGAGATGCTCGGGGCGGGGCCCAATAAACTCTACTTCGGCCTCCGCAAGCGCTTCGGCAAATACGGCGGATTCACTCAGTAGCCCGTACCCTGGATGCACCCCTTGGACACCGAGTTCCTTACAGACTCGAACGATCTCATCAATCCTTAGATAACTTTCGGAAACCGGGGCGCCGCCTACGCAAACCGCTTCGTCCGCCAGGCTCACGTGAGGTGCATTACGATCTGCTTCGGAGTAGATGGCCACGGTCTTGATACCGAGAGATTGAGCACTTCTCAATATCCGGACAGCAATCTCGCCGCGGTTGGCGATCAGGATCTTTTCAAACATATTCTAATTTTGGAATGAAGTCGTCTTGTCACTGAGAGTGTCTCTCTATTCCCAGATCAATACCTCGACCGGCGTAGGGTTATAGGCATTACAGGGGTTATTCAATTGCGGACAGTTCGAGATCAATGCGATCACTGCACAGCTGGCAACCATCTCCACATACCGCCCGGGAGCCGATATGCCATCGGCGAAATCCAACTCTCCCTCCGGCGTCACCGGCACATTCATGAAGAAATTAATATTGCAGGTAACATCCTGCTTACCCATGTGCGGGCACCAACTCTGCACACCGCGCAAAAAGCTATCCCGACACGCGTGCATGTGCTCTTTCCCGTGGTCATAGCGCATCGTATTGCTCTCCCGCGAGCACGCGCCCCCCAATGTGTCGTGACGACCACAGGTATCGGCTACTATCTGTAGCAATTCTGTCCCGCGATTGGACATCAAGCGGGTTCCGGTAGTGAGGTACAGGGCTTGCTGCGCCGCGATCGTATCACTAGCACTATACCGATCGTCCGAATCATTCGCATTGTAAAAAAGGGTGTCGGCCGCCTGGTTCCCTTCCAGATCTAAAATCCGGAAGGTCTGACCAGCTTCAATCCGATGCATCCAATGATCTCCGGCCCGAATCACATGACGATAAATAGCGTTCTCCGGAAGCAGTTTACTTTCTATTAGTGTACTCATCGTTAGAAGCGTAGTCGGTTGTAATCTTCAGTGTTTTCGAATGCGCGTTGGTTCTCCTGCCTCACCGTTCGAGACGGATCATTGTCTTCAACCGGTCCAGCCTCAAAGACCTCAATCCGTACTGGTTTAGGACTGTAGTCGTTTCCGGGTTCCAATGGATGCTGGCAGGTATTCAGGACCACCAGCGTATCCATTTCGAATCGCAAAGTGACTGAAGCCCCTTTCGTCGAGTGCCCCGGAACATAGGACAGTCGCCCTTCTTCGTCGGGAGTCACCTTACTGAACCAATTCATATTGGGGACGAGATCTCTCTCTCCGAGTCCCCACTTGCCCAACTCAATCAGGAAGCAGTCCCTTCCATTGCGATACCAGTCGTTATGGGCATCCTGGTAATCATTCTGACCGTACTTCTCCTCCACCATGGTCGCATTGGTCGCACCACAAACAGAGTCATGCCAACCGACGTCGTCCTGGACAATCGAGGCGAGGATCCGCCCCATATCTGAATGCAGACAATAGGGAGCGCGCAAATAGAAGATCTTCTGCCCCTTTAACGTATCGGGCATGTTATATCTCTCCGTTTTCTCCAACGCATTATAGAGGAGCATACTTACGTTTGCCCCTCCCTCCAGGTCGGTCATCCGCAAGGATTTTCCCCTTCCGATCACTTTGGACCACATGTGTCCGCCGCCCAGTTCACGGCTGTAGAGAATGTTTTCTAGATTACTCATTTTGATACCCTTTCTATGAAGATTTGCCGTGCAATGGAGGGATCACAGCGGAGTGGAGATTGAGCGTACCGCTCATGACCCCTTTGCAGCTGCTCAATTCATCCGAAATCTCCCTCAACTTATCCGCTGGCCCCTGGACAAGGATGACTTCCAGCGTCTGGTCCTTTTCCAACAGAATGTGCAGCGAGCTAATGACTTCGGCGATATTCTTGTACTCAATCTCGGCTAGGCGTTTCTTCAAATTGTTCCGCCCGTGCTCGTAGACGATGTTAATCGTCCCCGTCATCACCTCACTCCCCAGATCTCCCGCATGGGCAGAAATCTCCTGGTGAACAATTGAAGAAATGGCCTGGGACCGACTTTCAAACCCTCGCCGAGCGGCCATCTCATCCAATTGTCTGAGAAGGCCTCTCGGCATAGATACGCTGATACGTTCGATCGGATCACTCATGTTAAATAAGAATCCTATCTTTCCTCATCGCCGGAACAATAATATTAATTCGCTAAAAGTTATTACCATCAGGTCAAAACTTTTGCACGTACTCGTCAATTTCCCATGCGCTGACCCGCTGATGATACTGACGCCATTCCTCTGCTTTGTAGGTCACGAACTCATTGCGCAATCCTTCACCCAAAGTCTCGGTGACGAATGGATCTGCGGCAAAGGCCTCAACAGCCTCATGCAGGTTTCTTGGTAGTTCCTGGATTCCACGTTCGGCCAGCTCATCCTTGTTCAAGGCATAGAGATTAACTTCTTGTGGATCCCCCGGATCAAGATTCTCCTCGATTCCCTGTAAGCCTGCAGCAAGTACCAGTGTTGCCGCAAGGTAGGGATTGCAGGAAGCATCGGCGTTCCGCGACTCAACCCGTCCACCGGCCATGGGAATCCGAACCGAATTCGTCCGATTGTTCTTCCCGTAAGAATTGAAGACCGGCGCCCAAGAGTAATAAGCCATCAAACCCTGGCGAACGAGACGCTTGTAGCTGTTCACTGTCGGGGCAAAGGCTGCGCAAAGAGCTGGACCATGACGCAAAATACCCGAGACAAATTGGTACCCGAGTTGGCTGAGTCCCAGACCACGCGGATCATTCGCATCTTCAAACAAGTTTCCACCCGTCTCCAAATCGAAGAGTGACATATTGAAGTGAGCACCGCTTCCTGTCTTGTCGGCAAATGGTTTTGGCATGAAAGTAGCGATCAATCCCTCTTCCTCAGCGTATTGCTTCGCCATCATTCTCATGAAGATGAATCGATCGCACATCGTCAGAACGTCACAATACTTGAAATCGAATTCGAACTGAGAGTTGGCGTCCTCGTGGTCAAATGAGTACAACTCCCAACCGAGCGCATCGATCGTCGTAGCCATCTTGTCCAACCACTCGTAGCGCGACATGAATGACCGCACGTCATAGCAGCTCTTGACCAACTTGTCCTCCGGATCCGGGATCTCAATCGAACCATCTTCGTTCTTTCGCAACACAAATAGCTCCGGCTCGATTCCGAGATTCATCCCAAAGCCCATTCCTTCGGCTTTCTTCAGCACTTTCTGCAAGGCCACGCGGGTGTTGACCTCATAAGGGTCTCCCTTAAACCCGTTATCAGCGGGCATCCACGCAACCTCAGGTTCCCAAGGAAGTTGAATGATGTGACCGAGATCCGGAATGGAACAAATCTCATCCTCATTCGGATGTTGTCCCAAACCATCGAGAGCATAGCCCGTGTAGAGTTCCGACCCTTTGGCAAAATGAGAGAAATGAGAGAGAGGAACTACCTTTCCTTTCGGGACTCCGTGAATATCCACATAGGCGCCCACAGTGTACTTCACCCCGGCGGCCTCCAGTTCCTTTCGAACTTTCTCGATCTCCTCATCACTGGGAAGCCCTTTGTAGGCATCACCCCTCGCCTTGTTAAACGGCAGAGCTTTGTATTCTGATAGATTCATAGCTTTTTATTTTTCGTAGTTAGTGAAATGATACATCAAGGGGAGAGTGTTCCTCCAACCCCTTGGCGATTTGTTGACTTAGATCCTCGACCATAATTTTGAATAGAGCGTCTCCCATCTCGACCGAAGCCAAAGAGGGCTGACCGGTCACTCCGTTGCGACTGGTACGGTTAACCGGATGGGCAAAGACACAATCACCGGTACGGTCAGGATCATCGGCTTCCCGAATGCGGTCCTCACGAACCAACTCCGGGCACAGGTGCATCATCAACGCGGTCTCAGCGGCGTTCGCGTGCCAATCGCTGGCATCCTCATCGAACTGGCTCTTCACCCGGTCGCTTAGGGTGCCCGTCGTGAAGATCGCTATTTTGAAATCCTCGCACTCAGCTCGAAGGATCTCCAAGGCACAACGAAGGGGCGCTTGATTTCCGACATGTCCATTGACGATGAACAAACGGGTGAATCCCGCGTCAAACAACCAGCGACCTGTGTCGACGACAACATCGATAAGCGTTTGAGGCCGAAGGGCTATTGTTCCCGGCCAGCGGTGGGAATGCCCCAGGGAGCATCCGTATGGAAGTGTCGGCAACCGGGGCACCTCACAGACTTTTGCGACCGCATCGGCCAATTTCTCCGCCAGTGAACTGTCCATCCCCACCCCCAGATGTGGTCCGTGCTGTTCCGTCGCACCGATCGGCAGGATTGTAGCAGTGAGTCCGCCTTCAAGTCTTCGCTGAATCTCAGGCCAAGTTAGATTGGCCCAGTTCATCTCTGCTCCCCGTCCCTCCATTTACTCGACCTCGTCTTCCGCACTGACCATCCGTACTACTGGCAGCTCTTTCTCCTCAATCGCACCCTTAGGATGGATCAACTCCTCCAATCGCTGCCGCGTAGCTAGAAACTCCGGCGTGATAAACTGCTCGGGACTACGGGGGCGCGGGACAGGCACCTCGATGACTTCATTCACTTCACCGGGATTCGCTTTCAGGACCAGGATCCGATCCGACAGGTAGATCGCTTCGTCAAGGTCGTGGGTGACGAACATTATCGTCACGTCGACGTTCTTCCAAATCTGCAAGAGATAGGACTGCATTTGCGCGCGCGTTTGCGCATCCAGCGCCCCGAAGGGCTCATCCATGAAAAGGATGCTCGGGTTATTGGCCAGTGACCGGGCAATCGCCACTCTCTGTTTCATCCCGCCGGACAACTGGCTCGGATACGAATCCTCAAAACCACTGAGACCGACGATGTTGATCCACGAGCGCGCCTCGGACTCTACCGCCGACCCCGATCGACCCGACAACTCGAGGCCGAACATCACGTTCTTCTTCACCGTCAACCACGGGAACAATGTGTATCCCTGAAAAACCATTCCCCGGTCACTTCCCGGCCCAGTTACCGGTTTACCCTCCAATAGAACCTCTCCCCCGGTCGGAAAATCCAACCCGGCGAGGATTCGAATCAATGTCGATTTACCGCATCCCGAGGGTCCGAGAACCGAAACAAACTCACGATGGTGGATCGAAAAATCGATTTTATTGAGAGCCGTAGTGGTACCCTTGGAAGTTTGGAAGGTCTTCGAGAGACCTTTAATCTCCATTTTGATCCGCCGCTCGTAAAGCTTCTTAAAGCGGGCAGACACTTTCGGACTTTGCTCGCGATAGCTGGGAAGATGAAATTCTTCAGTCATAATCGTTGGCGATGTTTGAGTTGGCTCGATCACCCACTACAGGTAGGTAACGCGAGACTTTGAGAATAAGGTTTCGTTTGAAATTTACTGAGAAATGAGTGGTTTGCGCTCGGGTGTGGTTCGGTCGTAGCAATCTTGGTCCACCAGCCAGAAGAATCCCCGGAAGATCCATAGTGGCTTCTTCCCTGAATGCTCAGGATCCCAGGAGAAGAAGACAGGTCGCAAGCTCGCGAGGATTTGATCGGTGATGTACCCCGTGAGACCAATGACAATGATCGAAGGATACACACTGTCGAAGTTCCGAAAGCGGCCTTGCGTTTCGATGAACTCCGTCAGTCCAGACTTCGTCCCGATCAGTTCGGCGATAACCAGCCAAGTCCATGACCACCCGAGTAGGATCCGGAGGTCATTGTAGAGCTTGGGAAGTATCCCCGGTACGATGACCCGAAACATCAGATGCCGACTCTTGGCCCCCAATGTCTGCGCCGCCTCAAGCAAAGAGCGGTCCAGCATTTTGGTTGTGTTCGAAAGAACCAGTACCATCTGGAAAAAGGTTCCTAGAAACACCAACCCGATCTTCGGGGCATCATAGACGGAGAGGATCGCAACCAACACCGTGCTGAAAGCCGGGGCCGGCATGTAGCGAAAGAAATCCGTGAACGGCTCAATGAGCTTCGCAAAAAAGTCATAGGTTCCACCGAGAATCCCCAAAGGAATACCGATGAGACATGAAAGTAGAAATCCTCCAAATACAATTTTAAGCGAGTGAACGTACCGTTCCGGCATACTCGGCTTGCTGGGATCTCTCTGATGAGTCCAATCATACCAGCCAGTTGCCACAACCTCGTGCGGGGGCGGGACAAACACCGGGTTTGATGGTTTCCCTTGCGGGACAAGGGTTCGGAGAGCCTCTTTGGGGATCTTCTTCGATTCGTACGTTTCGCTGATTCCACTCAGGATCGCCCAATTTTCGGCGACGATCTCTTTGTTTTCTTCAGACAGAGGAACGCTGGTAGGAACTCGCTCCCCCGTAGCGATGTCTCCCCACAATTGGTAGATTGCAGCATCGTCCGTAGCTTGATCACGAGTCAGCCAACCCTCGGCAATTCCTACCGGAGCCAGATGCCGAAGAACCTTCTTGTTGGTTCGACTCGTTGTAACGAGCGGATCGTTCGCCTCCCGCGCCTCTAGAACCGACTCATTTTGTACCCGAACAGCTTCGACAAAATCTTCAAAAACAAAATCGTTTTCAGATTCCTTATCACGGGGAAGCCGATCTCCCACCGAGTAGACTGTAGTCACGTCACTCCGGTCCGCAGATATCGTTACGACCATATCCGGATGCCAGATAAATGGAACATAACTCACAACGCACCAGACGGCAATGGGCAGAAGAAAAGAGCAAAGGGTTAATAGAGTCTGCCTCTGTGGCGACAATGGCTTCCGTATCGCGAACCACGGTTTTTCAATCGACATACTTACTGCCTGTTTCGGGTGAGTGTGGATTGCACTGCAGGGATGGGAGGATCGGATTCCCTACCCTACAGAACTCAATCTCTTACAACAAATCTATCAAGAGATCCTATTTTTTTTCAGATACTGAATACTCTTCAGTCAGACTAGGATCCAGGTACTGCTCGGTGTTCAAAGGATCTTCGTAGACACCGAACTTCACATTGAACTCATCGACGAACTCGGTGGACCCATAAACGCTGCCCAATCCTTCTGCGTCAGCCCATTTGTCCTGAGCCTCTTCCAGAGAAAGGATATATGTACCTTGGAAAAGCGGCTCATACTCTGCGGGAGTAAGATTTACCCGATTAGACAAAATCTCGAGGGCTTCGTCGATGTTGTCCTCATCCTTGAGGTAGTCGACAATCCGGTACCAGACCTTAACCACCTTCATCCAGTCGTCGCGGCGAGTCTCGAGCGACTCCGGTGACACGAACAATAGGTCGTAGATGATGCCGGGTGAATCAGCCGAAGAATAAATACGGCTCGAACCAGGTGTTGCTTTTAGCGCTTCACCCGAGTTTGGCTGCCAAGCCCCGATCGCTGAAACCGCACCCGATGCAAGCACCTGCGGGGTTTCGTTGGTCGGAGTGTTTACGATGGTAACATCGTCGGCACTCATTCCGTTGTCCTCGAGTCCCTTCAAGAGGAGAAGATGGCAAACAAACCCTTCTTCCACACCAACCTTCTTACCCTTCAGGTCCTTCATCGAAGTGATCCCCGGACCGCCGACAATCATGTCATTCCCGTTCGAGAAATCGTTTATGATGATACCGACGGAGGGTTTCCCGGTCGCCCCGGTGACCAATGCATCACCATTCGTCATTGTCACTGCATCGACCTTGCCCGCCACATAGGCATCCATCGAGGCCACATAGTCGAACCAAAGGAAGTCGACATCAACGCCCTCTTCCTCGAACCATCCTTTCTTAATACCAATTTCCCAGGCCACCCAGCCCGGCCAGTCGCTGTATGCAATTTTAAGCGGCTCTTCCCCGCGAACCGATGATACGCCCACAACGCCCACGAGCGTCGTAAGACCAATTCGGATGAGATTTTTCATAGAGTGTAGTTTCATAGTTGGACCTTTTGTTATTACGATTTTTGCAAATCATAATACTTAATGCAGGTACCGTGCCACCCAATGAGCCTTCACCAGAATCCCCCAAAATAGCCGCCGCACAGCCTTTAGCTTTGACCAATCGTCTGATTATGGAGCGAAATAGAGTCGAATTTAAGCCTCCCGGAACTCAATATTACACCGATTTCCTTCACTCCAATTACTACCCAGATATGCCCAGTATTACCAATCGGCCCAAAACCAAGGAGAACTGCTCACTTCGCTGCCAGAAATCCGTTCCCGAACGATTTGTACTAAATTCGGAAAAAGACTTGCGCTTAAAGCCGCACATTGTATAACTATTATACACACCACCCCAATCGACTCCCTCTTTTCACCTCCACACAGTCAAGAACTCATGAGCGACACAGCCAAAACGGTTCCTATCAGCGGACGCATCAGCCAGTCCGACTACGATTTCCTCATGCAACATTCGTTTGGAGGAAAGGTGACAGCCAGCGAAAAGCTCCGCTTCATCGCTTCGTTCTTTCGTCAGTACCACGAGCATTTCGAAAGTTTTTCGGAAGGGGTTGAGGAGTTGAATCGCATCACAGCCCCGGCTCGCAAAAACCTAAGAGAGCTGGAGGAGTCCCAGAAAACGGACTCAGACCTAATTGATCTTGCGGCCAATCTTCTCCCTCAGGGAGTGGCCTATTTATCGAGCCGCCAAACCCGCCCGTCCTCCGAGAAGGAAGAACTCACCTATCTATTAGAGACCGA
>CEOD01018459.1_pt1 | contig 28846 bp, 29 predicted proteins | sample 530341 | NCBI WGS metagenome assembly CEOD01 (sample SAMEA2619950, study PRJEB7988) | marine metagenome | isolation source: saline water (ENVO:00002010), including | reverse complement strand
GGCTACTCGCTGTGATACCTTCGGCATCCCGAGAGGCAGAGCAAATCGAGGAGTAGCCCCTCTACTAGGGCAGAAGTCGGAGGTCGGAGGGCAGAGGTCGGAGGTCGGAAGGCAGAGGGCAGAGGTCGGAAGGCAGAGGGCAGAGGTCGGAGGTCAGAGATCGGAGGTCGGAGGTCAGAGGTCGGAGGGCAGTAGTCAGAGATCAGAGGTCAGAGATCAGAAGTCAGAGGGCGCTTTGGCGCGATCAGGACATGGGTAAGGCTAGTATTGGCGCGGAAGCATAAGTGGCCCTGCGGGGAAAAGGATCCACCGTACAGTCTTACCACTGCACAGCACCACCGTCTAGCCGTCTCACTGCCTCACAGGCCAACCGCCTAACGGCTCAACCGTATCGGCCAAGGGCTTGGTCGACACCTTTTCTTCGGGGTCTGGTTACGCGAAGCGGAAGTGGATGACATCGCCGTCTTGGACAATGTATTCCTTTCCTTCGAGTCGGTATCGGCCTGCATCGCGGGCGGCTTGGATGCTGCCGGCAGCGGTAAGGTCGTCATAGGAGACCACTTCGGCCTTGATGAAGCCTTTTTCAAAGTCGGTATGAATCACTCCAGCGCACTGGGGGGCTTTCATTCCAATCTTGTAGGTCCATGCGCGTACTTCCTGTGGCCCTGCAGTAAGATAGGAGGCGAGCCCGAGGAGGCGGTAAGTCTGTTGGATCAGCCCGCTCACGCCGGAATCAGAAACTCCGAGCTCCGCGAGGTAGTCTTTGGCTTCTTCCGGGGAGAAGTCGATCAACTCTGACTCGGTCTGGGCACTGATGACGCAGACTCCGGCGTCGCCGCGGGTTCGTGCGTGCTCTCGGACGGCCTTGACTGTCTCAAGTGAATCGGGGTCGGCTAGGTCGGTATCCGATACGTTGCAGGCGTACAGTACGGGAATTGCGGACAGCAGGTTCAATCGAGGGAGAATTTCGTCTTCTCCCTCTTCGAGCGGGAGGGTGAACGCGGCATTTCCCTCATTGAGGTGGGGGACGATTCGTTGCATGAGAGCGAGTTGCTTAACTGCATCTTTGTCGCCGCCGCGGGCCTTCTTCTGGACCTTGCTCTCTTGGTTGGACAAGCTTTGGAGGTCGGCGAGAATCAATTCGGTTTCGATGACCTCAATGTCCCGCACGGGATCAATTTCCCCCATATTGTGAACGACATCGGAATCCTCGAAGCACCGAACGACCTGGACGATTGCGTCGACCTCACGAATGTTGGCGAGAAATTGGTTGCCGAGACCCTCTCCCTTACTCGCTCCCGCGACGAGTCCTGCGATATCGACCATCTCAATGGCTGCGGGGATGACCTTTTGGCTCTCGACGAGTTTTGTCAGGGGGGCGAGGCGTTCGTCCGGAACGTTTACAACACCCACGTTTGGTTCGATGGTGCAAAACGGGTAGTTTTGCGCCTCCGCCTTGCGCGAGCGCGTCAGGGCGTTGAAGAGTGTGCTCTTTCCCACGTTCGGGAGACCTACGATTCCAGCTTGTAGCATGGAATTTTTTCATAGAGGTTCGGGGCGAGTGTCGAGCGATTCTTTTTGCGAAGGTCGATATTTTGTCGGAATCAATCGATGCCCGGTTTTCCATGGTGGCCAGTAGAGGCAGCCTTGAAAATTGAATTCACGGGGGAGGGGTGAGTCGGAACTGCCGAAATATTCATTGTATCGCTTCCTTGTATAATTAGGCGAACTGTGCGATCTCTTGTTTTCTCCTACTGAATTCGAGAACGAATAAGCCTTGACAGTTTTTCCTCTTTTCGACTTTGTCATCTGTTTTTCCAAGAAATGGCTCTTAAGATCAGACTTCAACGACACGGCAACCGTCACAACCCGTTTTATCGGGTGGTGGTTGCAGAAAATACCGCACGCCGTGATGGACGGTATGTAGAACTCCTCGGCACCTACGATCCGCAGAATAAGGACGAAGGCAAGCAGTGGAAGATCGATCTAGGACGGGTCGACTACTGGCAGGGGGTTGGCGCGAAGCCTACCGAGACTGTGCGTAGCTTGATTCGCCGTGCGCGAAAGGCAGCTCCGGCAGCTGAAGAAGCTCCTGTCGCTGAAGAAGCGCCCGCTTCTGAGAGCTAATTGATACGAGCTGCGCCGCGAAGAGATTCTCTTCGGGCGGAGTATTCGAATCGAGTCGCATCTTCCCGCTTTTCTCGTCACCCTTTTTGGTGATTGGTTATGAGTAGGGGAGGCCAGGGATACCGCGTAACCGCTGTTGGGTTAGTCCTGAATCTATTTCTGGGCGCATCCAAGTTGGTCGGCGGATTCGTATTCCAATCCAGCGCGCTGATAGCGGATGGATTGCACAGCCTTACGGACATCGTGTCCGATTTGGCTGTTTTTTTGGGTCTGGCTGTTGCCGAAATTCCGGAGGATGAGAACCATCCCTATGGGCATCATAAATTTGCCAGTTTTGCCCAACTGCTGATCGGAGCTTTGTTGCTCGTCTTGTGCCTGGGCCTGATCTGGGGCTCGGTAATGGAGTTTCAAAAGGAGGACTGGGCAGTCCCGGGGCACGGAGCGATTTGGGTCGCTCTGGTTTCATTGATCGTAAAAGAAGCGCTGTATTGGTGGACTCGTGCGGTGGCATTGCAGATGCGTTCGGATCTACTGATGGCGAACGCCTGGCATCACCGGACGGATAGTTTTTCATCCTTCGCGGTCTGCGTGGCCCTCGGCGCGGTGTGGATTGGTGGAGAGGCGTGGTCGTTTCTCGACCCCTTGCTCTCGCTCCTTCTGGGGGTTTGGTTGGTGCGGGAGTCCGGGAAGATCATCGGGCGCGCCGGGAACGATCTATTGGATGCCGCCCCCAAGCGGGAAATTGTTGAGGACTTGCGGGAGCACATCCTTCCCATCCCGGGAGCGCGGGCGTACCACGATTTCAGGGTAAGAAAAATCGGCGATTTCTACGAAATTGATCTTCATCTGCAGGTCGATTCTGCAATTACGGTGGAAGAGGGTCATTCCATCGCCAAAGAAGTGAAAGATGAAATCCTTCGCACGCACCCAGAGGTCTTGCGGGCCTTGGTCCATATCGAACCGGCAACTGTGGAGCACCTACAGGTCAAAGGTGTTTCGGATTCCGAGGAGCCGTTGTAGGAGGGGCAGATTCGCGATTATTGTTTCATCCATCGCGGTTTCTCGAAAATACCGATTGCGCCAGTCCTGCTCGCTGGTAGACATAGGGGAATGCTCGACATTCAAAAGCTGAGAGAAAACCCCGATTGGTTCCAAGAACGCCTCAAGCGTAAGAAATTTGCGACGAATCTGGATGAAGTTTTGGAGCTGGATGAAGCTCGCCGGAAAGCCGTGACCGAGGCGGAGTCCGCTCGCGCATCGCAGAACGGCGCGAATCAGGAGATGGCTTCCCTTCAAAAGGGCTCACCTGAGTTTATTGCAAAGATTGGGGAGATGAAAAAACTCTCGGCGATCACCAAGTCGCTGGAGGGAGCTGCGAAGGATGCGGATGAAGCATTCCGGGCCGCCTACATGAAGCTGCCGAATGTGCCTTCGGATGAGTCTCCGGATGGACGTGGAGATGCGGATAACGTCGAGATTCGCAGAAGCGGTCACGATCATGATTCATATACCACAGCCCGGGCTCATTTCGACCTTCCGGGGATCGATAAACTCCTCGATTTCGAGAGAGGTACTAAAGTAGCGGGCGCCGGTTTCCCTTTCTATCGGGGTGATTTAGCTCGGCTCGTTCGTGTTCTGATCGGTTCGTTTCTCGATCACAACGGCCAGCGGGGGTACTCAGAGATTGCGGCTCCATTGGTTGTGAATGCGGATAGTGCCCGTGCGACTGGCCAATTGCCCGACAAGGAAGGCCAGATGTATTCTTGTCGTGAGGAAGAGCTGTACTTGATTCCCACGGCCGAAGTCCCCGTCACGAACTTCTACCGAAACGAGATCATACCGGTAGCCGATCTCCCGCTTAAACATTCTGCCTACACTCCCTGTTTTCGCCGTGAAGCGGGCAGTTGGGGTGCCGATGTGCGGGGATTGAACCGCTTGCACCAGTTTGATAAAGTCGAGATCGTGCGGTGGGAACGTCCCGAGGACAGCGAGGCCGCCCATCTGGAGCTTCTCGGAGATGCCGAGGCGATCCTGCAGGCATTGGAGTTGCCTTATCGGGTGCTGGAAATTTGTACCGGTGATATGGGATTTCCGCATTCCCGCCAATTTGATTTGGAGGTTTGGGCCGCGGGGCAGAAGCGTTGGTTGGAGGTCTCCAGCTGCAGTAACTTTACAGATTTTCAAGCCCGCCGGGCGAATATTCGATTCCGCCGCGAAGAGGGAGCGAAGCCGGAGTTCGTTCACACTTTGAACGGATCCTCGCTCGCGATTCCAAGAGTGTTGGCCGCGTTGTTGGAAAACGGTTTTGATGGGGAGTCTTCGGTACGTTTGCCCGAATTTCTGGCTCGTCCATTTGGTGCCGATTCGTTGAAGCTCCCGGTCTGATCGGAGAGTTTCTGCCGGACGGCCCAGAGATCTCCCCGTGCGGAACTGCGCGGGGAGGGCATCGACCCACGTTAGTCCCTTCGAAGGGAGTCGTTGGAAAGATTCTCCAGCAGCTCCTGGATCGAGTGGGCTTTCGCAGTAACCCGATCTCGGTTGAAAACGGTCCAGTGAGCGGTCTTTTCGTCGGGTGATGTGCGGATCTCGACACGAAGATCGGTTCCATCCCGATGTGTCGGGCTCCAACCTTTTCGCTGCATTCCCCGCGCGGTCCACAGACGATGTGGCTCCGCTCCGATTAGTTGGATAGGGTTGCCGGCTAGTTGTGCAGGGGTGAAGCTCCCTGAAGAGATGTCAAAATTGAGATTGTGCGAGGAGAAGGTGGCCGAGACATCTCCTCGAAGTACTGCATCCTCCGGAGGGGCGTCTCGCCACTCCCCATGAGCATCGAGTAGCCAAAGGCGGTCCGCATGGCGGAGAGCGCTTTCGAGATCGTGAGTGGTCAATAGGATGGCGATCTGACGCTCGTGGGCGATGGAGGCGAGCTTCTCGAGAATCTGAATGCGTGACGGCAGATCGAGAAAGGCGGACGGCTCGTCCAGAAAAGCCAGTTGAGGTTCTTGTGCGAGTAGTCTGGCGAGTGATACTCGTTGTCGCTCACCGTCGCTGAGTTCCCGTACGGGTCGCTTGCGGAAAGCGTCGCTGCCGCTATCTGTAAATGCAGCGTCTATGGCTGCGTGGTCCTGATCAGAAAGACTTCCAGCCCAGTTTGAATGGGGATGGCGACCTAGAGTGACAAGCTCTTCGCTGGTCATTGCGCCCGGCGGAGCCTCTCGACTGGGGAGGACCGCGCGAACCCGGGCGAGCTCTCGCAGCGAGTAGTGGTTGATCGCCTTTGAATCGATCTCGATGGTTCCCTGCAACGGCGGGAGAAATCCGCATAGTGTTTTGAGAAGGGTGCTTTTGCCGGCTCCATTGGGTCCGAGGAGGCAGACCAATTCCCCCTTAGCGAGCGAAAGGTTGAGCGGACCGGCAAGCTTCCTCTCGGAACGGGTCCGAGGGCCGTAGCCAACTTCCAATCCTCGGGCGCTAAGGATCGGCTGGGGTCTTGGAGAGTTCATGAGAAGGATTGAGAGCTCCGGTTTTTAACTAGGACCCAAATGATGATGGGGGCCCCGATTAGTGCGGTCACAGCATTGACAGGAAGGGCGCTGGAGCTGCCGGGGAGTCGGGCGATCAGATCTGCCAGGAGGGCCAGAGAGGCACCGAGGGTCAGAGTGAGGGGAATCAATCTGCGGTGGGACTGCGTGCGTAGGAGGCCGCGGGAAAGGTGGGGGACGGCGACTCCAAGAAACCCGATTGGTCCGCAGAAGGCGGTTACGGCGCCAGCGAGAACGGCGGCGGAGGTCAGGATGCCGATCCGCGCTCGATGGGTATTCTCCCCGAGCGCTTTTGCTTGGTCATCACCGAGGAGGAGGGCGTCCATTGATTTGAATTGAACTGCCCCCAAGGCTGCCGCGACGGCGGTTGCCGGAAGAAATATCCAAAACTGGTTCCATCCAACTTTTCCGAACTGACCAAAGCTCCAGGAAATAAACGCCTGGAGTCGGTCGGGCATGGCAAAGTAAATGAGAATACTGACTGCAGCGTTGATCAGGTAGGCGAGCATGAGTCCGACGATCAGCAGCGTCATGACACTCAGCCTGGATGTGAGGGAAAGGATGAGGGCGAGGACGACACCCGCCCCGAGGGATGCGGCGAGGACAACCGAGTAGGAACCTCCGCTGGCAAAGGTTCCGAGGAGGCCGTGTCCGGCGGGAGCTGCCAGAAGCATGACCAGGGCTACGCCAAGGCTAGCTCCCGAGTTGACCCCGAGGATGTAGGGGTCGGCCAGGGGGTTCCGGAAGACGGTCTGCATTTGGAGGCCCGCCATCGCCAGCGCAGCGCCGGCGATGGCAGCGGTCAGGGCCCGGGGGAGGCGAAAGTTTGCTAGAATGAGCTGCGTGGATTCGTCGGCGATGGGCTGACCGCTGAGAAAGTAGAACACGTCTTTGACCGAAATGGGGACTGATCCAAGGGCTAGCGAAGCGAAAAACAACGCAACCAACAGTAAAAGAGAACCCCAGCGAATCATAGTAAGCTAGGGAATGTAGCGAAAGAGAGGTTCTGCCTGCAAATCCCAAAAAGAAGGACCTCTAGGAATTGGAGGATCGGGCGGAAAGGAGATCCTTGAGGGTCTGGGATAGATTCGAGGAGGAGAAAGGCTTTGTGACGAAGGCATCGACCTTGGCCATTTCGCACTGTTCGCGCACCTCACCCAGTGCGTAGGCTGTGATCGCAGCGACGGGAGCATTGGGTGGCGTCACCGGTGAGTATTTCCCCGCGCGAATCTCGTTGATCAGATCGATTCCGCTTTCCTCGCCGAGGTGAATGTCCATCAGGATCACATCGGACCGGTTTTTCTGAAGGCAATGGCTCGCGGATTCCTTATTGTTGGCGATCTTGACGGATCGAGCACCTGCCCGGATGAGAAACTTTTGCAGAACTTCTGCATTGTTGGGGTCGTCCTCAATGATCAGAAAATGTGCGGGGAGATTGGGCTGGGCTTGATGGGAACCCAGTCGATTTGTGGGAGTTTCGGAAAGAGTCAGTTTGGATTTACAGATCCTGGGAAAGAGGCTGAGGGTGAAACGGCTGCCTTTTCCTACCGTACTCTCTACCGAAAGGTTTCCGTTCATCAAATCGGCGAGACGCTTCGAGATGGCAAGACCGAGACCCGAGCCTTCGAACCTTCGTTTCAGGCCGTGATCCGCTTGCTCGAAGGGTTGGAAGATGGAATCGATCTTTTCCTTCGGGATGCCGACACCGGTATCTTCGACTGACACTTCGAGGTGATATTGTTCAGGCCCATTGGGGAAGAGTCGGGCTTGAATCCGGATCTCGCCGGAGAGAGTGAATTTTAGAGCATTCTCGACAAGATTTGAAATGATCTGCCGTATGCGGTCCGGGTCGCCGCAGAGTATGGTGTCTACCTCGGGGCCCATCTGGAGGACGAGGGAAATATTGTTTTGGGTAAGGCGGGTCCGGAAGTTGTCGCAGATACTGTCGAGCTCGATCGCCATGTTGAACTCTTCTTCGGCGATCTGGACTCGACCTCCTTGGATGCGGGTGAAGTCGAGGATGTTTTCGATCAGGAACAAGAGCCGTTCGCTGTTCTCAATGATACGTTGTACACAGTGGGCCCGTTCTTCCGGTGGAGAGTCATCATCCAGTAGTTGAGAAAACCCTACGATGGCGTTGATAGGAGTTCGAATCTCATGACTCATTACCGCGAGGAAATCGCTTTTGGCCTTGGCGAGCTCTTCTGATTCCCGGGTTTTGTGGCGCAGTTTCTGATTCGTTTCCTCAAGGGCCGACATCTGGTGCCGGACTTTGTCAAAACTCTCATTCAAGGCCTTGGCCATGAATTGAAACGATTTGAAAAGACGTCCAATCTCATCTTCCCGTGAGAGGTCCCGTTCCTCAATCTCCGGGCGGTCGCCGGGGTTGTAGGAAATCATTTCATTGGACAAACGGCCGATCGGTTGGATCAGCCGATAAACGAGAATGGCGAGGATGCAGAGGGTGAGACCAAACACTGCAATTACAGAGAGAGAAATTGTTCCGATTACCAGATAGAGCGGGCTGAAGACGGTATCGAGAGGGATGAGTTGGACAAGAGTGGCGTTGATGCCGGTGGCAAGGTGCGGGTCCAGGCGCGAGTGAATGACGAGGTACTCAAGACCGTTCGGTTCGATTGTGTGGCCCTCCCGGGATCGGCTCAAGTTCTGGAGTTGGTGCGGCTTGAGAACGTCGCTGACGAGTGGCAATTTGGTGCCATTCGTTCCGTTGTCACCGCTGAAAAGCAGTTCGCCCTGATCATCGATTACGAAAAAGCGCCCGTGATCGCTATGTGGTGCCAAGTTGGCCAGGAGCGTTGCGAGGGGTAAGTCCAGCGAGAGAAGTCCGCAGATGATCTCGTTCTCATCGAGAATCGGAGTAGTGAATCGAAGGGTCGACCGAACGTTGGTGCCGGGCAGGGAGATCGCCTCGATGGACAGCGGTACTTTGGCCATCGAGTTGAGTGGGTCCACGCTGTCTTCATGAATCTGAGACGATAACTCCTGATCGGGGCCGGAAAGCGAGGTCTCACGGACAATGGATAGAGCGGTTTGGAAATCCGGTCCGATCAAAGACGCCGAGACAAATTGTGGATCCTGGTCGAGGAAGCTCTGAAGCCGACGTTCGGCCAGCCTTGTCTTGTCTTCGGAGTCGCCACTCGAAAAAAACTCCAGCAATTCTTTGCGGTGTGAGAGTACAATCGTTCTCAAAGCCGCCTGCTGCATCTGTGAGGAGAGGTAGTAGGACTCTACGTGAACAGTCTGCTGGTGGTAGGCGATCGCGCGGTCCAGCAGTTCTTTGCGAACGATGGATCTGGTCTGAAGAACTAGAAATACCGCGGCGACAAAAATGACCGCGAAGAACCCCGCGAGGAGTCGCAGGACTATTTTGCTGGGCAGTCTCATTACTCGGATGAATTGGGGAGGATGAGCTGTTCGTCGACCTCGGATTGTGCGAGGGAGAGCCCTTCCTCCGTGCTGAGTCTTCCCAGGAGAATGTCATGGAACCGTATCCCCAGTATATCGGCCAAAGTGCTCCATCTTTCCAGTTTGGGCCTGGCGTCCTTGGAGATAAGATTCTCCTCAAAGATCATCTCGCTGGTCGTCAAGTAGTCTGACTCGACCTGACTCGATTCAGGACGAATCTGGTAGGGATTCACGAGGCCGGATTCCAAAAAGTAATCGTAAGTCCTCTGTTCGAAAAGGCGTCGGAGGAGTTCCAGCGAACGATCCCTTTGGCTCGGGCTCAAATTGGATGGGATCCCGAGGTTCCATTGTCCGAAGGGGGCGAGTCGTAGGGTGTCGTCGACTCCGGGAGGCACCGAGTATCCCACCTTTCCTTTTACCTGAGAGACAGGGTCGTATTCCAGCGCCATCGAGCGGGCTCCCCAGCCGTACGTGAAGGCGGCCTGGCCACTTTGGAAGCGTTGGATCCGCTGGTCCCATGCCATATTCAAAATGTCGGGAGGAGACACCTTGACGAGCTCCTTTAGATAGTTGGCTACTTGGACTCCGGTTTCGGTATCGATATGAACCTTACCGTCCGCTCCGACGATTGGTTGGCCGAACGCTGCGTAAAGGTGACTGATGGTTTGGCCGAGGGCTTGTCCGCGCAATCCGTTCCAGCAAATTCCGTAGCGCTCATTTGCGGGATCGTGAAATGCCCTGGCCTGAGAGAGTAGCTCGTCGAAGTTCTTCGGAGGAGCCCAGCCCTTCTCAGTGAGCCAATCTTCCCGATAGAGGAGGAGCTCAAAGTGGGGTTGGATCGGAAGACCGTAGAGGACACCATCCCAGCGCGCGATTGATAGAGACGCCGGGTAGAAGGTCTCGAGGTTGACGCCGATTCGATCCAGGTCCTCCTGAGTGATCGGCGACAGGGCTTGTTCCTGGGCCAATCGGGGAAGCCAAATGCTATCGAATGAAACCAGGTTGTAGAATGAGTGATGGTCGCGTGAGTTATTGAGGATAATGCGGCGTGTGTCCGAATAACGCTCAATGTCGAAGTTAACCGGGGTGTTCAGCTCCTTTCGCAGTGTAGGTTGCATGCGCTCCAGTACGAATGCGAAGGGATCGCCGACTAGTAAAAGTTCGGCGGGTTGATCGCGTTCCGGCTCTGCGGGGGGAGAGGGTTTGCAGGCGGCAAGGATTCCTCCGGCAAGGAGAAGAAGGAGAGGGCCTACATGCCAAACTCTGGTACACTTCGTCATCTGCGAGCTACTCAGGCATATCGAAGATTTTCGCGCAGACCGGAGCGATTTAGTGGCTCAGGAGAGCGGCAATCGCTTTGCGAAAGGTGGAGCGTTTCGCAGGTTTGGCGAGCGTGCGGCAAAATCCATTCTCGTCCGAGGAGGGATACTCCAAAGATTGGGGAACCACACAGGTCATGAACAGGACAGGGGTCCGCCGGAATTGGGCGATCTTTCGAATCTCGGAAAACACTTCCCAGCCGTCGAGGTCGGGTAGCATGATATCGAGAATGAATAGGTCGAAATCCTCTTCTTTCAAAAGTTCTAAAGCTGCTTTTCCGTGAGTCTCCCAGTGGAGTACTGCCGTTGAGCCGCGAAAATACCGTTCCACCAGATATTTCTGGTCAGCATTGTCCTCTACGAGGAGGACTCTCAGGCCTTCGGTGAGGTGTGTGAAGGCGGTGTCGAGGTTGGGTGCCTCTTCTAGGGGGGTCATAGTTCCGACACTAGGCCAGAAACCACCCTCGCACAAGTCAATTTACGGTGATTCTGCTCCTGTAGTGGTGTCGGGGGAGATCTCGTTGAGGAGTTCGAAAAACGGGCTTCCCGAGCCAATCAGGATCCGACTGTTCGGCCCCAATCCCTTTTGATAGGCTTGGAGAGTACGAAGGAATCGGTAGAAATCGGGGTCCTGATTGTAGGCTTCGGCATAGATGCGGATCGCTTTTGCCTCGGCCTGCCCGCGAACGATCTGGGCCCGCTGCTCGGCCTCACTGCTGATTCGCGCGAGTTCGCGTTCCATTTCACCCAATCGCTGTTCGGCGCGCTTTTTACCCTGAGAACGGAAACCGGCCGAGATCTTTTGGAGCTCAGCGTTCATTTGCGCGTAGACGTTGGATTCGATTTCCTGGGTGTAATTCAGTTGCTTGATCAGGATATCCTCGAGCTCGATGCCGAGCCCGATCTGGGCGAGGCGTTTCCGGGCTTCTTGCAAAATTCCTTGGAGGACGATCGGGCGTCCCGCTAAATAGTTCCCGTTGGCGGACTGCCGCAGTTCGGGTAGATCGCTGCCGAGGGTGGCGACTTCCTTAACGGTGATCTCCTCTAGTTGGTCCGGATCGAGATCGATAGACAGTTCTTCCGTATCCAGGTTCAGGATCCGGTTGCTGCTGCGAATGACCTCATAGAGATCGTATTTGGCAATTTCATCTTTGACCGCCCCTGCGATGACCCCGTTGAGCCGGGTGTCGGCCTGGTTGATCGAGCGGATGGCTTCGAGGAATTGCTTGGCATCGCTGATCCGCCACCGTGCGGTCACATCGATGTTTACGGTCTTACGGTCGCGGGTGATGGTGGTGGTTTGGCGTCCGTCCCATCGTTGCAATCGGGAATCAAAGCGCTGTACCTGTTGCCAGGGGAGTTTGACGTGCAGTCCGGCTTCGGTGACCGGGTCTCCGACGACTTCTCCAAATTGAGTGATGACGGCCTGCTCCCACTCACTGATCGTGTAGAGGCTGGTCCAGGCAGTTGCGGCGGCAATAATGGCGACCATGGCCCCGATAATCCAGAGAGTGGCCGGGTTTCGTTTTTGTTCAGCACACATTATTTCAGTCCTCCGTCGTTGAGGTTGAGGAGGGGGAGGACCCCTTTAAGTTCTTCGTCCACGATCCATACTTCTCCGACTTCAGGCAGCCGGGTTTCCATCGTTTCCAAGTAGAGTCGTTGCCGGGTGACCTCGGGAGCCTCTTCGTAGGCTCTCAGCATTTCGAGAAAACGTCCGGCGTCTCCTTCAGATCGGTTGACCCGGCTCTCGAGAAAACCCTCCGCTTCGAGGACGATCCGCTCGGCCTGACCCGCTGCGCGTGGAACTTTCTCCTGGTATTCGCGGGAGGCTTCTTCGAAAAATCGCACCGCGTCCTGTTCCGCTTTGTTGAGGTCATTGAAGGCGGCTTGTACTTGGGCGGGTGGGCTCACAAAGATCAAATTCACTTCATTGATCCGCAGGCCCATTTCAAATTGGTCTGCTTGGGATTGGATGAGCTTGCGGACCCTCTCTTGGATTTCGGCCCGTCCAACGGTCAGAATTGGGATACTTGCCCGGTCTCCCATGATTTCTCGCATGACTGATTGGGAGATGTCCCGCAGCGTCGAGATCGGGTCCTTCACATTAAATAAAAAGTCTTCCGGGTTCTCGCGGCTGAATTGAACATCCCATCCCGCGAGCACGATATTCAGATCACCGGTCAACATGGACGATTCGTTGTTGTATCCCGACTCGTTCATCCGGCCATCAGTCCCGCTGCGGTATCCGAATTCTTGGACGTCTACCCGGCGGGTCTTGACCTTGATGAGTTGATCGATCGGGTAGGGGAGGTGGAATTGCAGTCCCGGACCCACGGTTTTAACCCGTCTGCCGAAGCGCATGAGTACTCCCTCTTCGTCGGCATTGATCTGGTGAACGCTGGAAAATAGCAGGGCACCAATCACTAGAACGATTGGAATCCAGATGTATTTCAGCGGATTAAATTCGGCTTCGCGGCCGTCGGGAAATTCAATTCTCACAACACCCGAAGGAGACGGGAGGTGAGGAGACTGTCAACGAATCGCCGAATCTTTCCTGCGATTTAACGCCGAACGCGTAAGAAACGGCTTGGATTTTGCCCGAAGTTCCTATTATTCCCCTAGTTATGATCAAAACCCGCTATCTTCTCCTTCTTTCTTTGGTTCTGGGCGCGGCATCAGCCTACAGCCAGGCCACTATCACCAACCACAAAGGTTCTCACCGCTTTGGTGTGGGGGCAAACTACTGGGTGTCCCTCTCGGACATCGAAGTGGATGACGTGGACGATACCGGGTTTTCCTACATCGTGTCGTACCAGTACTGGAAGGATCTTATCGGCCTGGAGTTGGACGTGGAGTTCCTCCCGGACCGCTTCGGAGAATCTGCCTGGGCCCCGGAAGCCTATATCCTTTTCGGTCAGGGAATCTACGTGGCTGCCGGTATCGGTTGGTTGAACGAAGACGGTGATTTTCAGGACAAACCATTCTACGCACTGCGTTTGGGGTTCGATTTTCAGCTCTTCGGTAACTTCTTCCTCGATATCGCAGGGAACTACCGCTTCAACGACACTTCAGATTTGAAGGATTCAGATACTAAGGTGGATACCGACACGGTATTCCTCGGTGCTGCCCTTCGCTACGCCTTCTGATCAGCGGAACGAAGGATCCGGTTCGCGTTTCTCCCGGTCTCGATTTCGGGAGATCTCACTCTGCCTCAACCTCTGGACTCAGTCCGCAGGTGGTGGAATGAGGACGATCCCGCCTTGACACCCATTTTTATCCTAGCCATTCTTCGCGGTTTTTCATCGATTCCATGTCATCCGATCAAAAGCATACTATTTCAGTTCTCGTAGAGAACAAATTCGGGGTCCTCGCCCGAGTCGCTGGCATGTTCAGCGGCCGGGGGTTTAACATTGAGACCTTGAATGTGGGACCTGTGCATTTGGAAGGATTGTCCCGGATTACGGCGACCATCATTGGCGACGATCAGGCTCTTGATCAGGCGCTGAAGCAATTGAACAAGCTAGTGAATGTGGTCCAGGTTGACCATTTCACTGAGGGATCCGCGGTCGCCCGTGAATTGATCCTCTTGAAGGTTGCGGCTGATTCGAAAACACGCCCGGAGATCATGCAGATTTGTGACATCTTCCGTGCGAAAATTATCGACGTCAGTGCCGAATCCGTGGTTCTCGAAATCACCGGAAATGACAGCAAAATTCAGGCGTTCATGGATCTGATCGAGCCATTCGGCGTTCAGAAGATGGCCCGAACCGGAATTGTTGCCCTCGAGCGCGGATTTGTTTCCTGAACCGACCGCTTCTTTTCATTCAACCAAAACCTCTTTTTACAGTAATACCATGCCAGCTACAGTCTACACCGAGAAAGACGCGGATCGCGAGATCCTTAAAGATAAGACCCTTGCCGTTATTGGATACGGTTCCCAGGGCCACGCGCACGCGCAAAACCTGAAGGACAGCGGTTACAATGTCATCATTGGCCTCTACCCCGAAAGTAAGTCGCGCGAAGTCGCCGAAAAGCAAGGGTTCAAGGTCTACGACACTGCCGAGGCAGTCCAAAAGGCGGATGTCATTATGCTCGGTGTCCCCGACATGGTACAGAAGAAGGTCTTCGAGAACGATGTCGCTCCAAACCTTTCAGCTGGCAAAGCTCTTCTTTTCTCTCACGGTTTGGCGATCCATTACGGGTTGATCGAGGTCGCTGAGGGTGTCGACGTAATCATGGTCGCACCAAAGGGTCCAGGTCACATTGTTCGCGCTCAGTACGTTGAAGGTAAGGGTGTTCCCGCTCTTATCGCCGTACACCAAGACGCCACTTCAAAGGCACGTGATGTCGCATTGGCATGGGCCGATGGTGTCGGTGGTACCCGCGCTGGTGTTATCGAAACTTCTTTCAAAGAAGAGACCGAAACGGATCTGTTCGGTGAGCAAGCCGTTCTTTGCGGTGGCGCAAGTGCCCTCGTTCAAGCTGGTTTCGAGACTTTGGTTGAAGCGGGTTACCAGCCGGAAATGGCTTATTTCGAATGCTTGCACGAGCTCAAGCTCATCGTCGACCTTATGGTTGAGTCTGGGGTTGCTGGAATGCGTTTCTCCATCTCGGAAACCGCTAAGTACGGTGACATTACCCGCGGTCCTCGCGTGATCACTGCCGAAACGAAGAAGGCTATGGGCGAGATCCTGAAGGAAATTCAGAGCGGTCAGTTCACTCGCGAGTGGGTGAAAGAGTACGAAGACGGTCTCCCGAATTACAACAAGATGCTCGAAGATGGTGAAAAGCACCAGATCGAGCAAACGGGTCAGCGCCTACGCTCGTTGATGCCTTGGGTTGCCAAGCGCAACCTCAAGGGTTCACAAGCTAGCTACAACGGCTAATTCCGCTCCCTCGGGCCACGGCTAATCGTCGGGCATGAGTGCTGAGACTTTGATTTTCGCCAGCCGGCGAAGCCGGCTGGCGCGAGCTCAGGCCCTTTTGGCTGAGCGCGTAGCGATCGAGGCGGATCCTTCGTGGATCACAGGGCTCCTTTGGCTCACGACGACCGGAGACCAGCAAACCAGTTGGTCCTTGGAGAAGCAGGGGGGGAAAGGTCTTTTCACCAAAGAGATCGAGGACGCTGTTCTCGCAGGTGATGCCGACCTCGCTGTTCATAGCGCAAAAGATTTACCGACAGAAATGCCGCCAGGTTTAGACTTGGCGGCTTTTTTGCCGCGCGAGGATCCTCGGGATGTGTTGATCCTTCGCTCGGGTGTTTCGACTCCGAAACGAATTGCGACCAGTAGTCCCCGGCGGCGTGCACAGCTGCAATTGCTGTTTCCGGAGGCTTCTTTTTCGGAGATCCGGGGCAATGTGGAAACCCGGCTGGGCAAGATCCGGGACGGTGAGGCGGATGCCACCGTTCTCGCGGCTGCCGGTCTCAATCGTTTGGGGATTCGTCGGAGTCCGGGTTGCGATTTTCGTCCTTTGACGGTCGAAGAAATGATACCTGCCTGTGGACAGGCTGCGATTGCCCTTCAATCCCGGGTAGAAGATGTGGAGCGATTTGCTCTACTCGGTTGCGAGAAAACCCGGCGCGCTGTTCTATGCGAACGTTCGTTTCTTCGGGCTCTCGGTGGCGGTTGTCATACCGCGTTTGCAGGATTTTGCGAGGGCACCACGTTTCACGCATTTCATGAAGACTTTGGTCGGCGGACGGTTCAGGTTCCGACTTTTGACGAGGTAAAGCTAGGCGAGTTCTTCGCCTCCACCTTTGCCGACTGGCTGTAGCCGGGATTATCTGGACCGCCTCAAAAGGCTTGGGGCGATCCTTTCATTTATAGAGCGAGAGTTTTGGCGATCCGGTCTCTCGCGAAATTCGAGAAGCTGTGAGGGTTCGTCGCTTTGCTATGCGAGTATGTCGGTTTTTAGCGAAAGCCAGTCCCGCTCTTCTGTAGTCAGCTTGACTGAGAATGCGGGAATTGTCGTGCGGGTCTCGGTAATGGTCATTGGGCCGATCACCGGGAATGTTGGAAAGGGTTGAGCGAGTACCCACGCCAGTGCGATGTTTGTTGGGTGGACCTTCCGCTGGCCCGCCAGTTCGTAGCACCTTTTTTTGCGCTCGAAATTATCCTCGGAGTAAAAGCCCTCAACCAGGTTTTTATTGGCCAATCGCGGATTCGCGTCAGATTGTTCCGTAAAGAATCCGCTGGCTTGGCTCGCCCACGGGAGCAGTGCGAAGTTGTTCTCGGTGAGCCATTCGAGCATTCCTTTCTCGGAGGCGGAAAGGCATCCCGACCAGATCGGATTGACCAGTCTCGCCAGACTTAACTGATTGGAGAGGAGAGTGGGTGGCGCCAAATCATTGGCGATTGCATAGTCAATCGCCTCGACCAACCGTGGGATCGTCCAATTGGAAAGACCATAGATCGACACCTGTTTCCTTTGTATCATTCCGTTGATGACATCGACGAATTCGCAGACTGGAACATCGGGATTGTCTCGGTGCATGACATACCCGTCGAGATAGTCGGTTTGGTAGTTCGCCAGGCTCTGTTCGAACTCCATCTTCATGTTGTCCGGCACGTTGTAAGGGTGGTGAGCACCCTTATCGAAAATCACGCACTGTTCGCGGATGCCACGGGCTTTCATCCATTGACCGACCGCACTGGGGAATCGGTTCCATTTGCGATAAATCGATCCGTCGTCGAAGGCATTTCCTCCGCGTTCGAAAAAGTCGTCGAAGAGTGGGGCGAAGTTGGCAAACGACAATTTGCCGGAAGTGCCCATGACCACTCTGGAAAGTGATTTGTTGAGGCCGGGGAGGGTGCTGCTGGGAATTTGGTCCCCTGGGGTAGATCGGGGAGTCCCGGAAAGATGCGGAAAATCTGAACTGGGAATCTCGCTGGGATATTTCAAGCGAACATCCTCCCGCCATCGATCCAGTGCGTTCATGTTGCCGTAGGAATCCTCCGGAGACATTGCGGGCGATGCAATCGAAAGGTCCTCGATGTGACGAGCGAACGTCTCGATCTCATAGGAATAGAGATTCCGGTCATTGATCGGGGGGAGGACTTCCGTCTCGCCGGAAAAATGCTCCACCACCGTTTCTCCATTGCAGAACCAAGGGCTGCGGATCGTGATCCGTCCGGTAGTTCCTGTAATGACGCATTCATTACGGGCGCGTACATTGATTCCCGAGAATACCTCGGCGATGATTCCTCCGGGAAATCTCAGGAGGGCCGACGCCCAGTTGTCGACTCCAGTTTCTTTGTTGAGGTAACCGGTCGCCTGTAGCTTGATCGGATTGAGGAACGGTTTGCCGTGGCTCGTTCCTGCGATGAGTCTAGCCATGGATATCGGGTAGCAACCCACATCCAGGATGCTACCTCCCCCGAGAGATAGGTTCATCAATCGACTGTCGGCGGAATGATCTCCGTTAAAGGCGAACTCTGCTTGGATTCGGCGAACATCACCAATGGTACCTTGTCTCAGTAGATCGACTACGCGCTGAGTTTGAGGATGACTCCGATACATGAATGCCTCCATGAACAGCACTCTCGATTGTTTTGCCTCATCGAGGACCACCATGGCTTCTCCGCTGTTGAGAGTCATTGGCTTCTCGCAGAGTACATGCTTTCCCGCCCGGATCGCTTGGATGCACCACTTTGCGTGCATCGGGTGAGGCGTCGCGATGTAGACAGCGTCGACTTCGGAATCTTCGAGGATCGATTGGTAGTCGCCGTAGGCTTTGGCCTCCGGTTCGCCGATTTCCTCGAGGAATGTTTTGGACCTCTCAATCGCGCGGCTTGCGGCTGCGATGATTCGGTTTTGCGGGACCTCGGAAACGCCTTTGGCGAATTTTCGAGCGATTTTTCCGGGGCCGATTATGCCCCAGCGGATGGCGGTAGCGTTCATGTGAGGTCGAAGCGGAGAAGATCTATTTGCGGTGCTAGTGGGAGGCGCTCCCCGCAGGGCACGGGAAGGGTAGGTCTCTGGTCGTGCGCCCGGGGAAAGCCTTGGGCACTAGCGGGACAGCTTCGCCATGGCCTGGGCCGCGTTCTCAGTGATGGTCTTCCAGTTTTTGTTGGCGATGTCTTCTTTCTTCGCGATCCAACTGCCACCAACTGCAAATACGGAAGGGAGGGCGAAGTACTCGTCCATGTTGTCGAGGCTGACTCCGCCAGTAGGGCAAAAGCGTACTCCCAAGTTGCCATAGGGAGCTGAGAGGGCCTTGAGCATTTTTACTCCACCCATGGGTCCGGCGGGAAAGAACTTCATGTAGCTGCATCCTTCGCGGTAGGCAGCTTGAATGTCGGAAGGTGTGGCGACCCCCGGTATGAAGGGGATTCCGGAGTTGGTAAAACTCTGGATGGTCACTGGGTCGGTTCCGGGGGCGAGGCCAAATTGGCTTCCTGCATCAATGGCTTGTTTTGCCTGCTTCGGGGTGACGACGGTTCCTGCACCGACGATCATCTCTGGGAACTTCTGTACGATCCGTCCGATCGACTCAGCGGCGGCCTCGGTGCGGAAGGTGATTTCTATGATGTTCATCCCCCCTTTTAGGAGTGCCTCGGCGAGGGGCTCTGCGTCGTTTGCATCGTCGAGAACGATGACAGGTATGATTGGGTTGGCATCTAGGTCGAGCATAGGAATTCAATCCTAGCGCACTTGTGGGGGTCTGAGAAGTCTTGAGTTCATCGGGATGAGGTGTTCTCAGGAGCAAAAAAAAATCCCCGGAGATCACTAGGATCCCGGGGATTGCGAAAAAGAAGTCGTTTTCCCTTACAGCCGTGGAAGAGTCAGGCCTCCGTCGACATAGATGGCTTGGCCGGTCGAGTAGGGGAAATCGCCTTTGGCCAGCGAGCCAACTGCTTTGCCGATGTCATCGGGGAATCCCCATCGTGGCGTTACGCAGAGACCGTCTTCGATCAGCTTGTCATACTTATCAGTGACGCCGCTGGTCATGTCAGTCTTGATCACGCCGGGACGAATCTCGTACACCGGAATGTTGTACTCTCCCAACCGAGCCGCGAAGAGCATGGTCATCATTCCGATCCCCGCCTTGGCCACGCAATACTCGCCCCGGTTCACGGAGGCGACTGTCGCGGAGATCGAGCCGACGTTGATGATGGAGAAGAACTGGTCTGGAGAGTCCTTCTTTTGTTCGATCATCCAGTTGGCAGCAGCCTGGGTGAGGAAGTACGGACCTTGTAGATTCGTTCCGACCACGTATTCGAAACTCTCCTCAGACGCCTCGAGAATGTCTTTGCGCTCCTTGGGAGCGACTCCGGCATTGTTGACGAGTGCGTTGAGTCGACCGAAGTGGTTGCGAATCTTGTCGAGCATTGCCGCACGGGCTTCCGTCGATCCGATATCACCTTGGCAATAGAGAACATCTGCTCCAATTGCCTTGAGCTTGTTGATCGGTTCGGAGACCTGCGATTCGTCGCGCATGCCGTTGATGGCGATATCGAATCCGAGTTCGGCCAGACGGGCTGCGCAACCGAATCCGATTCCACGGCTTCCGCCAGTTACTAAAGCGACGGGTTTGTTCGTTTCACTCATTGGATTTTGGGAAGTATAGCGATTGAAAGGCTTTCAAAATTAGCTGCGATCCTGTTGCCCGGTTTCCCGTCTCTATTGACGGGAAACCAGTAACAGGGCAGCGGATGCCAAAATGTGTTATGCCTCTAGTTCGGGAAGATCGAGCCACTTGCGCTCTTCGGAACTTTGGAGTCCCACCTCGGCAAGTTGTACGCCCTTGGCGCCTTCGAGAAGGTTCCAACGGAAAGGCTCGTCGAGGACAACATGGCGGAGGAACAGTTCCCACTGGATCTTGAAGGCATTGTCATACTCTTCCTGCTCTGGAACCTTCTGCCAGCCGTCGAAGAAATCGATGGGTTGCTTGATGTCAGGATTCCAGACCGGGCGAGGTGTATTGCCGTAGTGCTGAGTCCATACATCGCGCAGACCGACAATGGCGCTGCCCTTGCTGCCGTCCACTTGCATCGTGAGGAGGTCGTCCCGACGAACACGAACGTTCCATGAGGAGTTGAAGTGGCAGACGACACCGTTCTCGAGTTCAAAAGTCGAGTAGGCCGAATCGTCGGCAGTGCACTTGTAGGGCTTGCCCTCTTCGTCGACACGTTCCGGGATGTGGGTTGCCGCGAGGCAGGATACGCTTTTGACCTTCCCGAAGAGGTTGTCGATGACGTAGCGCCAGTGGCAAAGCATGTCGACGATCATGCCGCCGCCATCTTCCTTGCGGTAGTTCCATGAAGGACGTTGCGCGGGAATGGTGTGCCCCTCAAATACCCAGTAACCGAATTCTCCGCGTACGGAGAGGATGTCGCCGAAAAAGCCGTTCTCGACCAAGCGTTGGAACTTGAGCATCCCGGGTAGCCAGAGCTTGTCTTGTACCACACCGTTCTTTACGCCTGCGTCGCGGCAAATCTTATACAACTCGTACGCATCTTCAGTTTTGATCGCGGTAGGCTTCTCACAGTAGACGTGCTTGCCAGCTGCAGCAGCTTGCTTGACGGCATCGAAACGGCGAAGAGTGCTTTGTGCGTCAAAGTAGATCGAATACGCCGGATCGTTCATGACCGAGTCGAGGTCGGTTGTCCATTTCTCGACGCTGGTTTGATCGATAAGCTTTTTGAGCTTGGTTTCGTTGCGTCCGACGAGGACTGGATCGGGCATGATGGTCTCGGTGGGAGAGACTTTGACGCCCCCTTGCTTGATGATCGCATCGATCGACCGCAAAAGGTGCTGGTTGGTGCCCATGCGTCCAGTGACGCCGTTCATGATGATTCCGACTTTGTGTGTTTTCATTTTTTTAAGTCCTTGTGGTTTTTAGGGGCGCAAGAGAGCGCTAAATATGTAGATGGATTTGGTTGCTATTATACCTTCTCGAGGTAGGCGGATTTGATATCGGCCAGGTACTCATCCTGGTCGCGGGCCCAGTGGCGGGTCGAGAATACCTCGACCTCTATCCAGCCCTGGAAGCCGGCCTTCTCGACGAGTTGGCGGATGCCGCGGTTGTCGATGCAACCCTCTCCCATGAGGCCACGGTCGTTCAACATGTCATTGGTCGGGGTCATCCAGTCGCAGACGTGGAAGCCGATAATGCGGTCGCCCGCCCGTTGAAGTTCTTGCTCGAGTTGAGGGTCCCACCAGACATGGTAGACGTCGACCGCAATCCCGACGTGCTCGGAGCCGAGTTGATCGATCATGTCGTTGCATTGCCCCACTGTATTGACGGCGCTGCGACAGTCGGCGTACATCGGGTGGAGGGGTTCGATCGAAAGTTTAACCCCAACCTTGGCTGCGTGTTCAATGCAGTTTCCGATGCCTTCGGTGATCTGTTTGCGGTTCTCGATCAGGGAGAGTTCCGGTTTAGCGCCACAGACGAGGACGACTTGGGGTGCTCCGATCGCTGCGGCTTCGTCGAGGGCGCGGAAATTATCGTCCAGGGATGCTTGGCGCTCTGACTCGTTTAGGCTGGGATAGAATCCGCTTCGCACCATTGAAACGGGTGTGAGGCCGTGGTCGTCGAGGATCTTACGAGACTCGGATAACTCGCGACCTTCAAGCCATTGGCGCCAAACGCCGACTCCCGGCACTCCCGCAGCTGAATATTTTGCGCATGCCGTGGGTAGGTCCCATGGCTTGGTGGTCATTGTATGAATGGCGAGGCGGTCGAGATTTTGCATGGTGAGAAGGGGAGGGTGGTTGAGAGGTTAGACGGTTATGAGATCGTTCAATGTGTTGGCATCCGCCCGGAACTGTTCGGGATCGTTGTCTTTCACAAACTCCAGTGTGATGTAGCGGTCGCCTTCCGCCTGGCGGATGTACTCTAGGTAGGCCGCCCAGTCTTTCACCCCGTCTTGCAAGGGGAAGCGGTCTTTCCATCCGTTGGCCCCCCAATGGAAGCAGTGTACATTGGCGAGGTGGGGGAGGACGGCTTTGAGTTCCGGGATGTCATTCTCAAACTGACCACGGGTTCTGGGCTGCCAGAACAATTTCAGTTTGTCGGTGCCCACTTCGCGAAGGAACTGGTGGGCCGACTCTTGGGTGTCGGTCAATGTGTTCCCGTGGTATTCGAGAGCGACTGTGATTCCCTCGGCGTCGGCCAGGAGGACGGCTTCACGGATCGCGGTTGCGAGGGTTTTGCGATCCTCCGGACTTGAGTCTTCGGAGGATTTGCGACCGGCCCAGACGCGGATCAGCGTTGCGCCGAGTCCTTTGGCTGAGGCCAGAACCTTTGCAAATGGGAGGTCGTCTTCCTCTCCCCGGTAGTAGGACCCGTAGGCGCTGATACCGAGTCCCGCAGCTCTGGTTTTTTCTCCGACCTCGCGTGCGATCTCCACCTCCCCGTGGGGTACGTGAACATCGCCGCCCCACTCAATCCCTTGGATGCCTGCATCCTTGCAGAGACTGATGATCTCCTCAACAGGGAGGTCGCGAAAAGTAATCGAACAGAGTGCGGAGTGTAGCATGTGGAGCCTGGCGTGTGGGGGTGGTTTCCTGGGATCTCGTGGCGGGGGAGGTATCCGTCCTGCCTTCTTACTGGAAGAAGGTCAGGTATGGCTTTTCCTCGATCAGACGCTGGAGGTACACGGCGAGTTCCATCGCGTGGTAGTCGCCCCACATGGAGGATTCGCCGTAGGCCACTTTGCCGGCTTCGGGTTTGTGGTCCCAGCCGTTGGGCTCGTGGTAAATCGAATGCAGGATGAGGCCCTGATGGTTTTCGTCGGTCGAAAGGTACGGCTCGGAGAAGAGGCTTTGTGCCACCTTGAGGCCGGCCTTCGTGTATCGGTCTGCCGCTTCGGTCTCTCCCTTTTTCTCGAGGTATCGTCCGAGGCGAAGTAGTCCTTGTGCGTCGATCGCTGCGGCGGAACTGTCGACCGGCTCGAATTCGTTGTAGGGATCGGCCGGACGGTCCATGTAGTCGCCGAGCTTGTAGAGTTGCGGCGCACCAGTGTCCCAGTAGGGGATTCCGTCGGTGGGTGTGTTCGCGATAAAGTGGTCGGAGGTTGACTGCGCACCTTTGAGCATCATGGCTTCAATGGCATCACGGCCGCCGAATGGCTCGAGCTCCGCATCGGAAAGAGTTTCGAGCAGCTCGAGTTCTTCCGAGAAACCACAGACTGCCCAAGACTGTCCGCGGGTCCAGGTGCTGAAGCCTGTGTAACCTTGCTGCGAGTTCGGGCAGCGGTAGGCGCCGTCTTTGGTGTTGAAGATCGCCTCGTGAGTGGTGCGGCCCCATTCGTCGTAGGAGTCCCGTCCGTCACCGTAGAAGACCGAGAACTGTGCGGTGGAGTCGATGTGTTGCAGGGCCCGCTCGAGGAGGCTGATTGGCTTGTCCCCTTCGCCCATAAGTACGTGGCCGAGCTTGTGCGCCTGCATCAAAATCCGGCACGAGCGGATCGTATCGACAAATAGGGAGTGTGGACCGTTGAAGGAGTGGATAAAGCCGCCTCCCTGGCGTTCGGTCCAGCGACTGGCCTGGACGGCTCCCGATACTTTGATCGCGAGCTCGTAGAAATTCTTCTCCCACTCGTTCTCGGGGATGCGGCCTTCGAGCATGAGGCGGCGGAGATTGCCGTAGGTGGACAGATTGTTGAAGCCGTGATCGTGAACTCCGATATGGCTCACGTGCGTTGCCATGCGGTCGACGGTTTTTGAACGGCCCGACTCGAGGCTCTCTTCGTCACCGGTTGCGTCGTAATGCAGGATGGAAATTCCGTAGCGGAAGCCCTCGGTCCACTCCGTCCAACCGCGGGTGGTGTATTTTCCCTCGACGGTGAACACGGGAGATCCCTTTGAATCGTCGTAGTTTTGGTCGATCAATTGGATCTTCTGTTTCGCCAGGGCGAAGAATTGGTCGAGATTTGGTTTTAGGTCGGCGAGGGCCGGGGCGTTGTTGATGTCGATCATGGAATTTTGTGTAGAGGTTGTGAGGTGTAGTGGTTTAAAAAGTCGGGAGGGGCGCTCGTTTAGAAGCGATGTTCCTTGGCGAGGTGGGCGATGATCATTTCGCTGTCTTGGACGATTTCGTAGGAGTGCTCGAGGGCCGCGTCGAATTGAAGAGATTCTCCGGCAGAGAGTGTGTGCCGCTCCCGGGGGAGGGTGATTTCAATCTGACCGCGTCGAACCCAGCAGATCTCAAACTCGTCGCCATGGGCCTCTGGCTTTTTGAGGCTTTCTCCCTCCTTGGCCGTGGCGTAGAAGAGGGCGATGCCTTTGTAGTCGATCTTTTCAAAGGTAAATGGCCCGGATGTGTAGGTGGTCGCATTCTTGGCGTGAGCGCTGCACGATTCGGCAAGTCCGAGAAGGTCTGTACCCGATAGTCCCAGTGCCCGGGAGAGGCGGTACAAGGTGCCCAGCTCCAATACTGTCTGATTGCGCTCGATTCGGGACAGCCCGGCAATTGAAATTCCAGAACGTTCGGACACCTCAGCCAGCGTCAGCCCAGCGCGTTTGCGCAAATCGCGAACGACGGAAAAATCAAAATCTTCAGGAGTTGAATGCACTCTTAAGATAAAAACATGCCTATAATTTACTTTGCAAGGAAAAATCGGTGATTGGATGGGCACTTCTCTGAACGGCGTGGCTGGCTCCAGAGGCGACGCTGGTTCCCCGTGGGCAGTGGGTTGGAGCGAGAGGTGGAGTGAAGTGGCTGGTGGGATGTGCCGGTGGGGGCATTGACGGTTCTTTCTTAAAAAAATTATCCTTTCTATTATATAGTGCCTTGAACGGGTGGTCTGATTGCGAGACGGTCCATTGTGGCCGGGGCCATTTTTCCGGCATCACGGGCAGTTTGGGTGCGTCTGGTCGGAATGCCCCTGATTTGGGTTGAATTCTCTCTTTGCCCCTCACGCCTACGAGAAATTCGATTTCGGTCGATTCAGGCCTTGATTTTTTTGGATCAGCCATCATTCTCACCCGTTTTCCTTAATTCAAGCAAACGACAAGAAAGTTCCCACAATGGAAGACATCTCCCTTTCCGTTTCCCTTCGTGACCGTGCCGGTAGTGGCGCGGCTGGCCGTATCCGCCGCGAAGGAAAGATTCCCGCAGTCATTTATGGCACCAGCGGGTCCCGCAACCTGTCAGTTGAACGCAGTGCCTTTGTCAAGGTATGGCGCAAGGCTGGTCACTCTTCTATTGTGACGATCGACGACGGTGCCGGTTTCTCGACGATGAGTCTGATTCAGTCGGTACAGCGCAATGCGCTGACTGATGAGTTCATGCACATCGACTTCCTGGAGTTGACCAAGGGGCACGCGATCACCGCGCAGATCCCTGTTCACGTAACCGGTACTGCAGTTGGCGTTTCCAGCGAAGGTGGAGTTTTGGACATTCAACTGCACGAAGTTGAAGTTCGCTGCCTTCCTATGAACCTTCCTCACCAAATTGACGTTGATGTTTCTGCCCTGAAGATGGGTGACGTCATTCACGTTAAGGATCTCCCTGCTGTTGATGGCGTGGAGTACCTCGGTGATGCGGAAGCTCCGGTTGTTGCGATCACTCACGGTGCGGCTGAAGAGCCTGAAACCACCGGTGAAGCAGAAACCGAGGTTGAGATCATTAAGGAAAAGAAGACGGAGGAAAGCGCTTCCTGATTTCGCCTTTGGCGAATCGGATCGTGAGTTGAACTGAAGTGGGCGATGGAACGGGTGCGTGTCATAGTTGGTCTAGGGAATCCCGGAGAGGAATACCGCAAGACCCGGCACAACGTCGGTTTTCAGTTGCTGGATCAAATCGCTTCGGCTCACAACAATCCTTGGGTGTGGGAACGACGTTTCCAGGCAGACACCTGCTTGGTTGAGTTCGGGTTGCATCCCGTCCTCCTCGTCAAGCCCCGCACTTTTGTCAATCGCAGCGGCGAAACCGCAGCCGCGTTGGCGCGCTATTATCGCTATCCCAGCACTCGTTTCTGTGCGGTCTTTGACGATATCACTCTCGAACCGAGTCGGATCAAACTATCTGCCAACGGCAGTGCGGGTGGTCACAACGGTATCTCGAGCATGATCGATCGTCTTGGCTCGGACTTTTACCGGATGCGGATCGGGATCGGCGGCAAAAAGCACCCTCAGATGGATCTGAAAGATTGGGTGCTCGGCAAATTTTCATCGGCTGAAGAAAACCAGATGGAAGAAGCGTATACCCATGCCCATCTCGGGCTCGAATTACTCGTCGCGCAAGGAGTTGAGCGGGCGATGAACCAAATTAACACGAAAAGCAAAGCATCATGATCAAGAAAACCATCCGGAACTACCGGGCCACTTTTATCCTCGATACGCGTGGCGTGGAGGCACCAGTGGAAGAACTGACTGAAAACTACACAAAGGTGATCGAAGAGATTTCCGGTAAAGTAGAGTCTGTCAAAAACCTCGGCAGCCACGACTTCGCCCGCAAATCGGCGAACGGTCTTCCTTCCGGGATTTTTGTTCAATACGAATTCACTGGACCAGCAACCGCTCCGGAAGAACTCCAGGAGAAGGTCCGCCTTGACCGTAAAGTCAATCGGGTCATGGTTGAAAACGCCTAAGTGCGTTTTCTCCTCATCCGAACCTAAGCCCAAGAATCATCATGGCCTCCTACAATCGTGTCATCCTAATCGGTAATCTAACTCGTGACCCCGAGGTACGGTACGCGAGTGGGAACAACGCGATCTGTAAGTTCGGCCTGGCCGTTTCCCGTAATTATACGACGCGTGATGGCGAAAAGCGGGAAGAAACTACTTTCGTCGATATCGATTCATTCGGCAAGGTGGCTGAGATTCTGGGCAAATATCTTTCCAAGGGCCGTCCGGTTATGATCGAGGGGCGTTTGCAGCTCGATACTTGGGAGAATAAAGAGGGTGAGAAACGATCCAAATTGAAGGTCGTTTGCGAAAATTTCCAATTCCTTGGAACCGGCCGCTCCGGCGACGGTGAATCCAGTGGTGGTAGCAGTAGCGGTGGCGGTGATTACAATCGCAGCGCTCCCCCTCCCAGAGAAAGCTCTTCGCGGTCCGGTGGTGGTCCCGCAGAAGATTTTGACGACGAAGACATCCCTTTTTAATCCGTTATTTTTAAGACAATGGCACATTCAGAAGTTCTCCTCCTCCAGCCCGTCGCCAATATTGGCGGTGAAGGCGAAAAAGTATCCGTTAAAGCTGGATACGCCCGTAATTTCCTCGTTCCCCGTGGTTTGGCGATTCCCGCAACCCGTTCGAACGAGCGTCAAATTGAGTCGCTGCGCAAACGTCGCGCCGAGCGTGAAGCCAAGGAATTGGGCGAAGCCCAAGAGTTGATGAGCAAGCTCCAAGCCTTGAGCCTCGTTGTGGTCGTTAAGACCGGCGAAGGGGGCAAGATGTTTGGTGCGGTTACCAGCCAGGATATCATCGGAAAGATCTCCGAGCAGGGTATCGAGGTCGACCGCAAGCAGGTTCATATCCCAGCTCCGATCAAGAGCGTTGGTGATCACTCAGTTGAGGTCAAGTTGCACCCACAGGTGCAAGGCAACCTCCGCCTTGAGGTTCTCTCGGAGAACCCAATCGAGAACCCAGTCGAGGACTGATTCTAATTTTCCCCGCCTCCGCGTAGAGAAACGACTGCTCCTCCTGTCCGCGCCCCCGGGTCCGGGCAAAGGCGAGCAGACTTCCTTCCTCTATTCGAAGTGTTGGGATCCTTTTGCCCGAAAGCCGCTGCACAGCGGCTTTCGGCGTCTCCGGGTGCTTCCTTCTTCGCCGGGGAGACCGCCCGCATGGCGTGTGTCGGCCGTCAGCCGTTTTGGGTGGATGCGTTTTTTTTGAACTTCTCATCGGAAGAATCTGGCACTGCGCTGGAGTTCTCCTAAATTGACGAATCGACTGTTTCCACAGTCTGCACGTCTCCAGAGGTTTGGAGCCGTGACTACCAGAAAAATGCCCAAAGAATTTCAGAAAAAACGACGTTACCGCGATCAATCCCGAGAAGATCAGGACGAAGAATCGCTTTTAAGCCGCCGTCTCCCTCACAGTATCGAGGCCGAGCGCGCGCTTCTCGCTGCCTGTATGCGGGAGAACTCTTCCGAGGTGATCACGGACTGTATCAACGGGAAGATCAACGCCGATTCCTTTTTCCGCCCAGCCCACCGCAATGTCTTTGCGTCGCTGCTCGATTTGAATGACCAGGGTCGGGAGGTCGATGAGATCACGGTGGAGGAGAAACTTGCCTCCATGGGTCTGTTGGAAGAAACCGGCGGTCGGGCTTATATCAATGAGATTTCAGAGTCGGTGGGATCCACCGCTTTCGCGAGCAATTGGATCGAGATCGTTAAAGAGAAGGCTCTCCTGAGGCAGTTGATTCGACTGTCGAACCAAACCATCGAGAAATGCTATGAGGGCCAGGATGATATCACCACTTTCCTCTCGGAGGTAGAGTCAGAGATTTACCGAATCGGTGAGTCGC
>CEOD01000886.1_pt1 | contig 29001 bp, 16 predicted proteins | sample 530341 | NCBI WGS metagenome assembly CEOD01 (sample SAMEA2619950, study PRJEB7988) | marine metagenome | isolation source: saline water (ENVO:00002010), including | reverse complement strand
TAATTTGGAAAATATCTTATCAGGAAGTTCTGCGACACAATTAACCGGTGCGAATTGCATGATATTGAAATTGGAAAGTGGAAGCTTTAAAAGGACTTATGACGTATCACAAGCTTTGCGAGGTCGACACAGAATACGAGGGGTTTATTCTTCTTCATTAGCAGTTTCTAGCTTTGAAAACGAATTATATAAGCAAGCTAATTTGACAGGATCAATCAAATTTAATGAAATATGGACCAATGCTGCAGAAACAGTAACATATTTATCTTCATCAATAACATTTAAAAAAGAAGGAAGAAGTAAGTCTAATTTACAAAATCAAAATAATCTACTTGTAACCGTACTAAATGCCAATGAAGAATATCGACAAGGAGAAATTGTAAATATTCGTGTATTTGCTGAGAATAGAGACAGAGACATTGTTTTTGTTAGATCACCATATGAAAAGAAAAGTCAAATATTCAAAGAAATGTTTTATAGAATCCGCGATGTTAACGATGGAAAAATTATAATTGACTTTGATAAGACAAATAACTCTACAAAATTATCAACAGACGAAGATGGCATGTTTTTTCAATTTTACACTGATTCTTTAGTTAGAGGCCGTGTGTATTCTTTTGACTTTTTAATTAGGCGAAACGGAGCAGACACAGTTATTAAAGATGCAGCATCGAAGTTTAGGATAGTATAGTATGTCAAAAAGTTTATTGCAGAGACAGCAAGGAAGGTTATTTGAACCTAAGTTTACAAGGCAGAATAAACAGTCTTCTAATTACCTTAATAGTCAATTCGAATTTAAAGATAATGAATACTTTAATAATACAAACATTGAAAGTAGTTCTTCTTTTAGATACGGCAACACAGAAGGATTAGTTTCAACACAACAGTTAAGAGTAGATTACTCTAAATATGAAAATCATACTTTTTTTCACTCTGCTGTTGCAAATGTAAACGAAGCTTTTGATAAGATCGTTAACTTTTATCCATTTGAAAAAAGTAGAAAATTAATTGAGAAATACGAAGATGACCTCACAGGTTTTGAAAAGTATGTCCTAGATAAATTCCCAAAGAATGTTGGATATCTTAACTTTTCCGGAACAGTTGTGGGTGAATCTTTAAATAACGGAACTCAAATAAATGTTAAAGACCGGTCTGGCGCTTCAATTAAATCAATATCTGATACACCAACAGGTTCACCTGTATTAGATCCTAATAATTCTCCATTTTGTCTGGAGATGTTTTTAAAAGTGCCGACACAGTCTAATGACAATCAAATAGTTGTACAAAAGTTTGGAAGTTTGGCAAATAATTTTACAATTGCTCTTTCTGAATCAAATTCATCGACAAGTTGTGAATTACACTTTTTTATAACATCCGGGTCTAGTCATAACATAGTATCCGGTTCTCTAAAAAAAGGGTCATTTAGTCACGTGCATGCAATGTTTGATCCCTTCAACGACAGGCGAGTTAAGCTGATAATTGATGACAATATCTACTCTTCGAGTTTGCAAACTTCTTTTGGCAAGCTTAATTATAACGCTGCTGATATGACGATAGGTGTGGGCCAGACTGCTCGTGTAGGTGCTAGTCTGTTTACAAATAAGCAAACATTTTCCGGTTCGATAGATGACTTGAGGTATTTTCACAATATCTTTCCAGTGAAAGACATAAAACAGAGAAAAATTAAAAGCTATTATTCAGGAGAGAATGATCATCTCAAACTTTATTACCGCTTCAATGAACCACATGGTGCGCACAGCGGCAATAACATCCTTTTTGATGCATCCGGAAACTCTTTACATTCAAAAATAGATAATTTTTCATCTGATTTAAGATTAACTGGATCTGATAATCCTGTTTTGTCAGAAAATATTAATCGCAACCCAATTTTATTTCCGACATTTAGTGACGTAATAAGTCTAAACACAAGACTTTTGACAACGGCCTCCTTATATGACGAATATAACCCAAACTTAATAACAAAGCTAATACCACAGCATTACTTTCAAGAAGGTACAAATTTTAGAGATTATAGTCAGGAATTAGAAAGAATGGAAAATAACTTTTCCACGTTTTCATCAAATAATCCCGGACAAAGTAAATCAGAAATACCTGGAGTTCAACTTCTAATAAAACTTTTGCTTAGTTATGCTAAGTTTTTTGATGAATTGAAACTTTATATAGACGCTGTATCAAGTTATCGTTACACGATGTATGAAGATTATGACACAACACCTGATCCATTTTTGGTCAGAAAAGCAAAACTACATAATATAAAATTACCTGCGATGTTTTCATATAGTGACATTGATCAGGTGTTAGAAGGGGTAAATTTAAACAAGCTAGGGGGTTTGTCAGCGCTTAACTTGAATCAAATACAGAATTTAATTTGGCGAAGAATAATTACAGATGCGCCTAGGATGAATCAATCAAGAGGAACTGCTAGGTCAATTAAGAGCATATTTAGAAATGCAGGAATAGAACCTGATAATATCTTAACCTTTAGAGAGTATGGCGGCTCAAAAGAAAAGTCTTTAGACGCGTCAAGAGAAATGACCAGAGATGTTTACAGATTTTTAAGCTTCACTGGATCTATTAATAATTCGACAACTAATTTGACATATCAGGGTCACCCAAAAGATTCAGAAATACCTTATCTTAAAAGCAAGTTTCTTTCAGGCTCGCGGGTCCAGATTGGAGCTCCTGAAGCGAGCGGTCAGTTTGTTAACAAGACCAGAAGCAACCCACATGGAATTAGCAATAACAAGAATGACGGACTTTACACGTCAGGAAGTTTTACTTACGAAGGTTTATATTCATGGCCAAACGGTTATAGGACTGCAGAAAGTTTAGCAAGAATGCATGTAACAGGAACTTCAGCCCCGTCTAGTGCAGAGGCTTGCGTTGTTAATTTGGTTGGTACTGACTCATCTTTAAATTTGTACTTAAGAGACAATCCCGGAACTAGTTCGACTGTTAAGCGTCTTTTTCTGACAGGTGTAAACGTTTTTGATAAAGATATATGGTACATTTCTTTTGGAAAAGAAAATCAACACGATTTAGAAACCACAGGAACTAGTTCTTATTTTTTAAGAGCATCTAAGCAGCTAAATGGTGAATTAATAACGCAACACTACACAGCTTCAATATTTGAAGATGCGCCAGATACAGTATTTAAAAATATAAGTCAATATAACACATCTGGAAGTTTTCTTGTGATAGGGAGTCAGTCTCTTCAGTCACCAGGATCATCTAGGTTTTTAAACGACAGTACTTTAACTGAAGAGAATGTGCACGCAACTAGCTTTCATGGTATTCTTACAAACCTCAAGTATTATTCAAAAAATACAACCAGAGAAGAATATATCAACAGATCAAAAAATTATGATAGTTTTGGCGTGAAAGATCCGAGAAAAAATTATAATTTCACTAATCTTACAACCGGTTCGTATGAAAGAATTATTTTCCACACAGACGGTAAGCAGAAAACCACTGGATCGGATGGTACCGGTAATTATCGGCTTTTTGACTTAAGTCAAAATAATATCCACATCGACGGTAAAAATTTTAAATCAAATTTTGATGTCATTAAAAATAAACGAGTAAATTTCGAAATACTTTCAGATAAATTTGACTTAAATTATACAAGAGACAAAGTTAGAATCCGGTCTTTCCAAGAAGCTGAAAATATAGAACAGTCTTATTTTTCAACAATTGCACCTGTCTCAGAAGTATTACCTAGTGAAGAGAGTATGGACGATAACAGGTTATCATTGGACATGTCTGTCATGCAAGGATTGAATAAAAATATCCTAAGAATGTTTAATGATTTTACCGCCCTAGAAGATTCTATAGGAAAACCTAACTTCATTTTTGATGAGACTTATCAAGACCTTCGTTACTTGAGAGAAATATATTTTAATAACGTTCTGGAGGAGTTAAATCTTCTTAAATATAGATCACTTTTTAAATGGATAGATAACTCATTTACAGACGTAATATACTCTCTTATTCCTAAGACAACAAATTTTCTAGGAATTAATTTCATATACGAGTCTAATGTTTTAGAGAGAAATAGATTTAGATATCTCTATGATGATATATACATGTTTGCAAACCAGAGAGATCATCACAGGGCTGAGCTACTCTTATCTTTATTTGAAGGGCGTATAAAGAGGCACTAATGAATTTTAATGATTATTATTACAGGCAACACTTTGAAGATCGGGCTGGTACACATTTCCCAGATTATCTTGTATACACTGGAAGCATTTACTCAGACGGGCACTATGTTACTGCTTCTCTACCTATCAGTGCTTCAACACCTGCAACGCAAAGATTAGGTAACGCTGTAATACAAGGTGTCCAGCCGATTAATAAAGTCTATGAAAATACTGGAGTGGGTGGAACAAGGGTAGGACCGGTCACCATGTTTGACAGTCTAGAGACAACCAACGATATTAGCATAAGAACGCTGGATGCACATCGAGTCGGTAGAAATATAAAGATATACGACCATTGGGCATCACCAATTTTTAGACCTATACTTAGAATCTCGCCGGAAGGATTTTTGGAAGAAGAGGGCAGCGCTATTATAAATCACTATGCTTCTCTAAATATGTACGGTTTCGGCCTCAATTACAAAACTAAAGACGAAAATTATAAGTTCATACCTTTCACAGATTTTAGTCAGATCGAACCTAAAAGACTAGTTGAGATCGGTGGTGTTTTGAACCTTGCTTACCCGTTTGTCTACGAAAATGACAAGAACTTAGAGCATTATGTTGACCCATCTCACCCAGGTAATGATGGTTCTGTAGATGTATTTGAGACGCGATTGTATGCAACTACACTTTCACCAGCTGATATCAGAATATTTGGTTTTAAGAGTAACTTGCAAGGTGGTGGAATTGAATCGATACGAAAAGGTACTAGTCAGATAGTAAGTCGATATTCGACAAGAAAAAATAATAATGAATTATTTTTAGATTCACAAGAGACAGAGTTTAATAGTTTCACTTTTCCATCCATAGGGTCAGCAGGAAGTAGTGGATATGCATTCCCCTTGCCGGGATTTGTTGATGCTGAGAAAGCATCCCTTTCTCCATTTGATGAAAGCTATGATCCGATTGGTCAGAGCTACACCTTTGTGAGCAATAACGTGGCAAGTACAAAAAGTTTTTTGACATCTTCTAGAAATAGAATAAGTGAGCTAGGAACTAGGTTTAAGTCAGCAACAAACGGATTAATATTTGGAGAAAGCAACGTGCTAGGTACAGACTCTATTGCGTTTGGAGGTTTAAAAAAGTAATGCCAAAAATATTTTTAACAGGAAGTCAAAGCTACAAGACAGGATCAGGCTATCTCAATAACCCAGCTAGAGTTTTAATTAGAACATCTGATAATAACACTGCAGAGTATCCCACAATACACAGGATGAACAGGAAAACAACTTCCGGTATATTACCTAATATAACATTTGATGATACCAGGACAGTTAAATTTGGGAACAGAATAAAGGACGAATTCGAAATAAAAGAAATAGATGTTTTTAATAAACATGTTGACCTTAATAAATGGGTAAGGACTATAGGGGTAAATGTAGTAAGGGAAAACGATCCTCAAGATGATTTTTCTGAGACAAAAGGTGCTGTTGTTTTCGGTGGAAAAGGTGATTCAGAAGGTAGATGGCTCAAGACAAAAAAGTCTGTAACAAACCCAACATTGATTTTTAAATTATTAAGAGGGCCTTACAATGACGATGCATCATCTAGAACCCTAGGTTTAAGTCAGGGTGCTTTTAACGATGTTCTTAAAATTCAGATCAGCACCACCGGTACATCTAACTGGGTCACATTACCGATAAAGACGTTTTATATAGGGCACGGGGCAAGTGAAGATTTTATAAGGGATCAGGGGTTTAGTCCGGGCACATTTTTATTCAATGCTGGGGTGGACTTAGAAGGGCAGCAGACAATCACACAAGAAAATCGTCCGGCGATAAATGTAAAAATAGGTCCGGCAGCTTTTTCCTCATTAGGATTCACCGGTGCTTTCTATATAAGGTTTATACAAGCCAAAGCCAATATCAGCAATAACGATAGAAAGGTGTGGGCTTTAGATGAAGTAGACATTATTTCTAGAGAAGAGACTGTAACTTACCCTAAGCTAAATAAAAATGCAACAGCTGACATATTTCATGCCAGTCAATCATTTGCATCTCCAAACCACCTCGGAGGTCTGACGACTACAGCTGCATCAATCTCCGGGATAACTGATAGTGAATATCAAATCATAGCCAACAACAAAGTACAGAGACACACGCCATTCAACGAAGATTCTATTGTCAACTATACCAATAATAGATTTTACAATGAAGGTACGAGCCCAAATATAACACCAGGATTTAACAGTGGTTTGTTGAACAAGACAAAGTTCAAGATAACACTGTCATCCAGTCAAGATACTCAAATAGGATTGGTTCATCCCCCACCTCAAAATACAACTACGTCGTATCAAAACATGATGTGTTATTTTAATTTTATTGAAAAAAAGTGGGATCACGGTGCACTGCAAGGTCCTAGAAGGTATAATCAAAACATAGATGATCTGTTGGTATCTTCTTCTATAGGTTTTGGAAGTCTAAACCCAGTAGGACAGTCAAGTACTACACAACTTAACTCACCAACCCGATACCCTAACTTTAAATACAACGGTGACTTTTTTGTAGGATCTAGTGTAAGACCTACTAATGCTTTTGGTTTTCCTTCTCATGCAAAATTTGCACCACAGACAGGATCTGGCCAGGTAATTAAAGCTTCACAACTAGGAATTACAAAGCCATTCTTGCTAGAAAAAGTTAAAGTGACTTTTGATGCATCAATGCAATTCTCAGATATTGAAGACGGTTCACCAACATTTCAGGCCTACCAATTAGAAGGTTCAAAATGGTCCGGATCAAGTTTTTCTTTCTTTCAGTTGAAAAATTCTGAAATATTCATACCTACTTTCTTTATACTTCGAAATTTTAATGACGCGTCAAATTATACTTACGATGTGCAATTTCTTGAAGATAGTGCTAGCGCACCTATAGAAGAGCTATCACTGGGCATTACTATTCCGGAAAGCCGACATATCGTTGATCGATCTTCCGGGACGGCCGATACATTTAATGATAATGTTGTGACCGGTCGGGAGTTAATAACATATGGGCAATTTACAGTTTATAGGTCTGGTAGTGCTACCAATTCAACTTTTATTAATGTACCGAATGACACCACAAACTACACTTTACTTGATGCCCCTTTCAGTGATTCCATATTGGAAAGTTTAGAGAGAGATGCAAAAATTTTAGAAATAACATCTAGTATTAATAATCTAGATTTGAACAAGTTTAAAATGGAGTTCCCCTGCAGGAACACCATAATCTCGAAAGAGATATTTTCAATGTTTGAAATGGGTAAGTCTGGAACAGACTATACTATATTTTTAGATTCGGGGGGAGGTAGACAGCCACAAACTTTAAATAGTTTGTCTAGAAATATTGGTAGTTCATTTCATCCTCGACTTGATACATTTTCATCAACAGAGATTAATGTTGCAACCACCACAGTCGCTAAGAATAAAACTTTTAAAAACACCACCTTAGATCGTTATGACCGGTCTTCACCGTATCTAATAATGCCTGAAGATGAGCTTATATTCGGATGGCAATACCCGTTACCTAGACAAGCCCAATGGGGTGTATCTAGTGGTGACGACGAGTTTGATGAAATTAGTATGACGTTGAAGGGGGTGACTGATATAGAATTTTTCGGATCTCAAATAAAAGATGGTAGAGAGTTTCACGAAGGTCTTAATCAAAATTTAACGTCGAACGCTGTTTATGAGGTCATTGGCAATGAACCAGTGATTGATCAGTGGCAAGTTGCAACACGAGGTGAGATGACAGGTAGTTTTATAGATTCTTTTGCATTTGCATATAATCCTGGGTCTCCTTCCTACTTCCTACCTGGCAGGACGTTATTTCCAAAATTAAACCAGTTAACAAGGGCAGCTTTACCCTTGCAGGGCCTAGGATCTGATTGGCAAAAGCTTGCAACTCAAACTGCGTACGATCCTGAAGCTAGAATTAATGCAATTTCTAACTCCGGTTATGACATAGGACATAAAAATAATTTTAGTATTGTGGGTGATACTTCTGGGCTAACCACATTCAACACTTTCAAACCCGGGTTATCTAGATTCAATAATATGACTGACATGACTAGATTTTTCAAGGATGCCAACAACAATAATTTCAACAGAGACTTTTACGCTACATTGAGTTATGGTTCTACACAGAATTTTCTTGATTTATTTTCTGGTGCCACTCCTGCAGTAATTTGCGGGGGAGGTTTTCCCAAGTACTATTTTGACAAGAATAATTATGGTCAAATTTCAAACTTTATTAGACAGGGTCACGACGGTCGATTCAATGTTGTCAAGGGCAGTGATTCTACTAGAACAGGTAATAATGTCTTTGATCCTCCTGTAACAACACAATTTGTAACATCAGAATATGATAATGATAATCTTAACTTTAGAGTTTTCAAGACAATTACACCTGATGATATTAATGGGACACACGTACGTAATTTTCAGAGCTCTAATATCAATCTATACAGTACTTCTTCTTTGCCTTTTTTCGATAATGGTACCGCAATAAATAGAACGTACGGAGCTATAGAAGTAATTGGAATAGTTGGTCTATCATAGGAGTTATTTTGTCTAAAAACAGAGTATTAAATAAGAAAGTAAGTGAAGTTAAAAAAGTTGATAAATACAAGATCGTTGATAGAGAAGACAACATTAGGGAAATTGTATTTCCCCACACAGTCAGGGTGGGTTTAACAAACAATATATTTAGTGCAAAAATTCTAGGATCAATTCAAAAATTGTCAGATGGCAGTACAGACTTCATACAAGCTGGTTCTAACGTAACTGTCACTAACAATGACGACGGATCAATCACAATTGCAGCTTCAGGCGGAGGTGGTGGCGGAGGCATGACTAGTTTCACCGTTAGAGACCCGTCTGGAAACACTAGTACAATTACTAATGCTGATACGCTAAACTTTGTCAACACGTCTAATGAGACAACAGTCGCTGTGAGCGGAGATTACGTAACAATTGGTTTGGCAGCAACCTCAGTCTCAGCAGGATCTTATACAAATGCAGACATTACTGTAGATGCTAATGGTAGAATTACTGCTGCGTCAAATGGATCAGGAGGAGGTATAACAGTTCAGGATGAAGGTTCATCTTTATCAACTTCGGCGACAGCTTTAAACTTTGTCGGTACTGGTATTGCTGCGTCAGGCACCGGCGCTACAAAAACAATAACTGTCAATAAGGCAACTGTCACTAACCATACACAACCTTTCTGGCTTAACGCTTTACCCACAGGAGATCCTACCCCTGTTTTTCACGGGCGGTGGTATGACGGTAATTTAGGTCAATTTGACCCTGAGCAAACTGCTGCAAACTATGTTTGGAAATACTTTCCTTACGGTGGTGAATTTAAAAAAGTTTATGGTGTAGGCGATGGCGTAGGTAATGCTTCAACAAGTAATCCGTTTACACAGAACGCTGTCTTTGCTATTCATAAGTGGTCAAATGATTTTATTACAGGTTTGTCTGGTAATGCTGCCGTCCGCCCAGCTATTTTTCACGTAACGGCTTCTCCCGGTCATACTTACGCAGAAGAATCCGGGACTTATTACCATCGTTCAACTTATAACTTTAATTTAGGGGGCGGAACCGGAAGCCCGACAATTAGTAGTGGCGATTTAATCTGTATAACATTTAAAGGTGAAGGTACACAAAGAGATGGTTTCCAAAGAGCTAGTTTTTTTGTTGAATGGGAAGAGAATATTAGTTAACAGGATATATAATAATATGGGCATTTTAGATAAAAAGACAAGATTTATTGATTTAGTAGTCACTCAGGAAGGAAAGCGTCAGATAGCAGAGGGTAAACTAAGAGCAGAATTTGCTTCACTCTCAGACTGTAATACTTACTATAAGAAGGGCGAAGAAGAAGAATATAGTTCTAGAATATATTTTGAGGTTATGGAGCGCCCAGAAAATTCAATTGTTTTAGAGAAAGATGATAGTGGTCAAATTATAAATCTACATATGTCCCCAACAGGATCGATTGTTGGCAATAATATTTTTGAAAAAGATCAATCAAAAGCACTTAGGTTGTCTTTAGGGGTTGCAACCGGTAGCGACTTTGACATCAGAATGAAAAGCGTTTTAGACACTTCGCTTAGACATTTTAAGCAAAATTATTTTATAGGGACTTATGACAATCTAGGGAATCACAAATTCGAGTTGGATAAAAATAGAATTGAGTTTGTGATAAATAATTCTCAACCATTTGGCGGCAGCCCTTACAAGGAAATAATTAACGTTAATGATGCTGAACCTTTCTTTTTAGACGCAAAATTAGCGCATCTACCTAATTTTCAATTTTTACCCCCAGTAAACCAAAAAAACAATCAACAGATAGGCACCTATAAAGATATTAGAAGTACAAATAGAGAAACGTGGGAAGACATAAACGTTCTACTTAAGTCAAATCAAATAGATGAAAAACCAGGAAGTCTAGGTGAAAATAATTTAATATCAAAAAATAGAAAAGATGTCGAGTATAAGAGCGAAAAGCTTTTTAGAAGAACCAAGGCAGGTAATAAACTTCCTGTTGTAGAAACATACCCGAGACAAGTAGAAACAATAAAGTTTCCTAAAACGTCGAACGACAATAACATAATATTACAAGTATACGAAGACAACATTGGTCCTGAGATGAATAAGCTCGATGTGATCGATGCTGGTGTTTTTTATGACTATGAGGACTACATGGGTAGACACGAAAAGAGAGTCTTTTATGTGGGCAAAGTTTATTACGATGATCTTAAGATGCCCACATTTGTTAATATTTTTACAATTGTGATGGATTAAAAATGTACTTGAGAAACAATACAGCAAAAAGAAAAAAAATTTTAAAAATCGACGAGGATAATTTAACTCCGAGGCTTTTAAAATATGTTGAACACACGAATAGAGAGGGCGTTTCTGACGTCATGCTTGACTTAAAACTATACTGTAAAGTTGATGCATCAGCTAGATCAGATAATAAATCAAATTTAAGTGCTAGTCAAATTGCTGAAAAAATAGACCTGCGCCTGTCTTCAAAAGGTATTAGTTATTACAGAAAATTAGGTGCGCTTTCTAAAAAATCTGATTTTGTAAGGGAACAAAAACAAAAACAAACATTGCCCTTCAGTTCAGCTAAGAATAGAACTAGCAATACCCAACCTGTGGGTCAGCCAGGTGTCTTAAGTTCAAACATTAATCAAGCTACCGGTCCCATTCCTGTAGCAACCCAGTTAAATTTTAGTCAAGTCAATTCTGTTGTCGACAATTATGTCCAGTTTAAACAAAAAAATACTGCTCAAATACTAAAAGACAGTCGTTATGTGGGCTTTGTCGACTTTTCTAACAATCTAGAAGATGGAAAATTACAGAAAAAATTAATTATTAGTCATGACGATAGAGAAATAGAACAAAATACTAGCACTAGACATGTCTTAGCAAAAAATTCTTTTAAAAATATATACAATCGCTTAATTGAGGGAGGAATCGATCCTGCTTTTTTATTTGAAGACGACTTTGGAAAAAAGTCTTACCTTGAGCAAGTAAAAGGACTGACTGGTAAAATTAAAGCACGCGGTAAAAAAGATAAGTTTTTAATCAACGCTGTACCCTTAATAGATAGTATTAGTTCTCAGATTGGGAATGACAATTCTAACTTAAGAATTGAAACAATTGTTGATGACAACAATAAAACAATATTAAGCTTAAATATTAAAATAAGTCTAAGCAAACTTCAAGCAATCGGTGAAAAAATTTATGTTTTAATGTTTTGCAAAAGTAAAGATGGTGTTTATTTAGAATCAAATGATTACTTCTTTAGAGTGCAAGACATACTAGATCAGATAGAGTATAACGTTATTGATTATAACATTAAAAGCACAAGATTAAACACCGGTGTTTCTTTACTATCACTAAAAGGTAAAAACAAATACGGTAAAGTAGATGTGAATGTGCTAGCAAAAAAAATTAAAAGATCTACACCTTTTGAGCTGACAACTTACAAAAGCTATGAAAATGTTAAATTGTTACCAAATCAAAGAAAAGTAGTAAGGGATGGAAGCGTTGACAATAGAAATAAACATACACCCCGTAATTTTAAACCGTCAGAAACAATATTTTATAGGACAACGTTGAACTTTAATGATAAAAATTATCAAAATTTTAAATCTGCGTCTGATAAAGGGCGGTTTAAAGAAGAAAATGTACCATATTGCACAATCCATGCTAGAACTAGTAAAGATGGTCAAAGTGTTCTAATTAGTTATGAAAACATATCTGAAAACATTGTGGGAATCAGACCTAGAAAATATCGTTTTTCTGGCAGTGTGAAGGGTGAAATGTTACCAATCTTTGCAAAAGTTGAAGCCGGCTTTCCTAAAAAATTAGAAGAATTTATAAATACAAGAGGAACTCTTTCTTCTTTTTCTATAAATGATTATGATGTCTATAGAACTAAAAATTATATGTATGTTGCTGAATGCATGATGAAAAATGGCGAAACTAAATTAGCAGCTGCATATTTCATTCACAATTTCAAAGAAAGGGATGGATCAGTTTTAATCGATAACATAAAGATAAATTCATCAAAACCCATCATTGATAGTTCAGAATTTGACTTTAACGATAGAAGAAATATTAAAAGAACAGTAACGCTCGAGTTTAAAATACGAAAAATTGAAAATGAGATAGACAAAATTCTCCAAAATCTTTTTGGAGATCTGTTTGAAATTTTTAAAGAAGACTTGCAAAAAATAAAAGATCTGCAGGGGTTAGTATATTCAGTCGAAATAATTAGAATCAATAAGTCTACAGGTGAAAATGAAACTATTGGTAAGGTAACTGCAGATAAAGATGGTGATTGTCTATTTAGAGACATGAATAATCCTGCCCTTGCTGATGTAACTTATGTTTTATCGCCAAGGGTATCACCTGCAAAATCTTTAATTAGCAATGTCAATGAAACTATATCAAAAATGGGAAAAAAGACAATATTTCAAAATCTTAATTACGTCACTGCCAACAATGTTAAAAATTACAATGATCGTGATAATCTAATCTGGTCAGCTGTTGGAAATAAGTTTGGAAGAAGAAATGTCTTTTTGAAGAGTCTAATTGAACGACCAGGTTTTATTTTAGATAAAAATAATTTCGATGTATTTTTAAACACTGAAACTGGAGACATTGAGTATGTTGACTTGGATGATGCTGTCGTAACAACAAATAAAAAAATAATTATAGCAAATGACAGTATTAGTGAAATACCATTTGTGTCTGAAAGGTCTTTGATTAATTCTAGAAAGAATACAATCCAAAAAAGGTACTTTGATTTAAGCTTCACAGTGATGAACGATTTCTTTGTTGATTTTTACGCAATATTTATAAAAGAAGTTAACAATGTATACTTAGATGGAGTAATGCACAGTAAAGACTCTTTAAGTAGGGACAACATGTATTCTTATCTTGTTGAACACAACGGAAGCTTTGGTCAAATTGAATATTACGCGGTGCCTTTCTTTAAGGATGGAACAATTTCTGCGCCAATACTAGTAACTGCGCAAATAATCAATTCAGAAATTAGTTAATAAGAGAAAAAAATGTCAAGTAATCGTAATATTAATTTATCAACCAGATCAACTCCTTTTAATTTTCCTGGAGCAGCTGGTGCCTTAATCAACAGCTTAAGAAATGACCAAAGTCAATCCGGGCTCAATTCAGGTGTTTCAGAGTCTGCACAGGAAGCTTTTACTACGCCGGGTAATACAAAAAAGTATATAAGGCTTCAGAGTAAAGGTCTCAATAATCTTAGGTCTGAGATTATTGCTATAAGTGAATTTATTCCTGTGACAACGGGAAACAAAGACGAAGAAACAGCAAAAATTACAAAAGAGATAGGCGGTTCTACATTAACTGTGACGAACGTGGCAAGACTAATTGAGCTGCACAGACAACTTAGAGAATATACTTTAACAGCTGCTGATTTAATATTTAAAAAAATATATCCAGATCTGCACACAGAAGGTTTTCTAACATGGTTGAAGAATGGAGTATTTGTTGTATTTGACAGACTGGCAGCCGGAAACATTAATGATACAATTAATAATGTCATTGATTACTTTTTAAATGAAGATGGATCATCAACGTCAAAAAAGGAATATAGAGATATCATAGAAAGCAATAAGACCAACACTTTCTTTTTAGCACTCATTGAATATTTTATATACAGTAAACTAGTAACAACAATTATTGATTTTGCTGCGCGCCTGGCAACAATTGATAAAGAATTAGGAAAATACTGGGAAGTCCCAAGTTTTGGCAAGCTAAAAGAGTATAGTCCTGACACTGCATTTGAATTTGGAAGCGCAAAACTTAACGATCTTTTTGATGTTGTTGAGGAAACAAAACTTAACGACGCTGATATATCAAAATCTTTATTAGGTTACTCTAGAACGCCCGATAATTCAGCCACAGATTCTTTTATGGCAGCAGTTGGACAGCTACTCAATGTTTTAACTTTTAGGGACTCTGCATCTGTCTTAGAAACTTTAAAAAATGCAAATGATGGAAAGCTAGAAATATCTCCTGGTACAATTAGAATAGGCGTTGAAGCTGACTTGGCCAACATGATAGCTAAGTTAAAAAATATCTCCCTGACCGGTTTTATAACTAATTTAGGAAACAACACTGAACAAGAAAGAACAGGTATTCTAGCAGGTGCATATAATCCGGACGAACAGCTAACTGGTGATAATTTTTATGAAATATTTAAACACACAAAAAAAGCAAACGGTGATAGAATAGAAAGCGTCTCAGAGGGTGCTAAAGAACTTTTGGCTGCCTTGAGCTATGATATTGTTAGTTTTTATATTTCTAGGATTGGAGGAGTCTTAGAGGGAGTTCTAGAAAATACATCAGAACAAATAACACAACTTGACTTAGGTTACTCTATATCAGATTCTTTGCATAAGTATCAAGACAATGGTTATGTCCGCTATAGTCCTGAAACTGCGGATTTAGGAACAAATGTTTATTTTGATTATTTTGAAAAAAACTTTGGAATATCTAGAAGTTTACTAGATATATCTGATTTCGCAGGAAATGCAGTCCCAATCAATATTGAAACAGCTGGAGAAATTTTACCTTCACTAGTGCTACCTAATACTGTTTCTAATAGTGAAGGTTTTGGTAATTTTACGCGTTTGACTGCAGGCTATAGAAAAGGTCAATTTGAAAAATTAAATGTTGATACAAACATTACAGAGATTCAAAACGTCAACTATACTCCACTAGAAAATAACGAAGCACGTGCTAGGAATGTCATCACGTCTGATGATACGTCAGGTGCTATTAATGGTGTTGAGTATTTTATTCAAAGTAAGGTTGACAGTATCGATGTTAGTGAAAATAGAATTGTTGGTATCGAGTCTAACGAGTTAGTTGATTTTTCTAACGAATACAAGGGATTTAGTAATAATCTTGCAGAAGACATTTTAACATTATATCCTGATAATGATATTGCAAGATTCTATCAAGAAGAATACGCGCCTTCTGGTCCTGGAAGCCACAAATTGACACCTCTAGGGCGCGTAAGCGCCACAAATATAATGAGTTCAATTTTTAAAGGTCTTGAGAATGACCTACAATCTGTGATTGATAACGGTGTAGACGATAATTCAACTTTAATACCTCTACTAGCTGTATTATTAAACGATCACGGGTCTAATAATAAAAATATGAATGTATTCTTAAGTTCAGCATGGGGTGTTATCGGTCAAGGGTCAGACACTTCTAGCTCGGAAGATAGAAGCAAAACAATAGGTTCATTCATAGAATATTATACAGAGAGATCAGTAGAGACTTTTTTTAAAACTCTAGGATTAACGCCGAGAGAAGCCGGCAGTGATGCAAAAAGAACATTTGCAGGAGGTTCTGAAGTTGAATATAGATTACTACTGGGTGATAAAACTGCAGGAACAGGTAACTTATTTCACAGTGAAGACATAAAAGGTAAATTTAATGGCGGTAAGAATGTTAACAAAATATCAGACAATAATAACAAAGATGGCGAGATAATTGATTTAATCATGAACGCCAAAAAAGTAGATAATGTCTTTGACAAAGCTTTCGGCGGAGGAACCGGCAACAACTTAAGTAAAGTAGTAAGCGGTAACGAAATTAATTCTAACTATGGTATGTCTAGACTTTTTAAAGAGACTTACAAGTCTGCTAATAACAGAAACGATGAAATCACAGATTATTTAAAAACTGCAACAACTACTGGCGGTGTTGTACCGTCTAAATTGATGAATAGCTTTTCTTACAAATATGTTCAAGGAGGCAGACTTAAGTCAAAAGGCAGGAGTTATTATGATCAAGGCGGTCAGGGTATGGCACCCACAGAACTAGGACAAGCTACAAACCCCAACACAAATAACGGTGAGTTGATAAATTTTAGCGGCCATCACGCACATTTAATTGCATATCACTGGTCTAGAACACTTCTGAAAAAGACTTTACAAATATTAGCCAAGACAAATAGTGATGGTCAGTTAACTCTAAGAATATATGCGGACCAGATTAAAGGTACAATAGACGGTTTACGAAGAGCAAGACGGTCACCTCTAGTATATTCTGATACAATTTCTGAGAGTTACAAAAAAGCATACAACATCGCTCACAACTACGGTGAAGACACGCTTCAAAAGATTAAAGTAAGAGAACAATTTATTAGAGATCTATCAGTAATTTTTTCAGCCCATAGTGACGGTTTGAAATTTGCAGCAGATAAAGTTAATAATGTATTGGCAGGTAAAAATGCAGATGGTACTTTATCACCTGAGAACGAATTGGCAATGAGTGTTTTGAGATCAAATGGGGTTTTTGGCGATTTTGTCACACTTAATAGTGAGTACTCAGCTGGGGAAATTGAAAGAGCTAAGTCTTCTTTATTTACAATCAAAGAAGATTCAACCCTGATGAAAAGCGAAAAATATTTACTTACCAAAACTAATTTGATGCAAAAAGTTTTGTCAGAGGAGGGTTATGGTTTTTTGCAAAATGAAACCTTTGGCAATAAGTCTATAATAAATGTAGGGATTACAAATTCAATGTTGTCAACAATGCAGAACATTGCTTTTAGAGAAACACAAGATACTAATTATTTAGATTCACCTTATGTCTGTATATCAGTGTTCAAGAAAGACCATTTTAATCCTAGCTTTAAATTTTATCCTAAGAATTACATATTTGACACATCAGCTAACATTCTTGATTATAATGACAGCCGTTCCGGATATACACGCCCGGGATTCAGTGATCAGAATCTAAGTAATCATTTAAAAAACTATGTCGAGACTGAAAACATGGAAAATCTTTTGAGATCATTAGAAATAACACGTTACGTCTTAAATGACAGTGGAAAGTTAACCAAGATAGTTAAAAAGGGATACAAGAGCAATTCAGGAAGTACAGGTGACGGTGTTGCCTCTAAAGATATATTAATTAATCACTTACATGATTATGTACTTAAGGCCTACTTAAAACTAACAACGGGTGTGGATATTAATGAAAATAATTTTCTTCTTAAAGCCGACCCTGTCGATTATCAAAAAATAAAGTCGACTAATTATCTAGGTGACGATTTAATTAAAACTTACGAAGAGGTCTTAGGTGAAGTCAAGAAAATTTATCCTAGGATTGATACTGACGACAGTTTGAGGAGCGAAGTTTTTAGACTAGTATCCATTATTAAGCAGTCCGCACCTTTTTCTTTTGTGAACCGCTTTAATCAGATAATCACACCAAATAGTTTTGATAAAGTATATTCAATCTTTGTTAATGAAAAAGATTTTGTTCTTGAATCTCCGGTTGTTAATGAAAGTAGCTTCTTTAAATCGAAGCCTCATTTTGGAATAAACGCAAAGCTCTCAAAACCCCACGTTGATGAAAGGTATGTGACTCCTGAAAATAAAAACTACGTCAGGTCTTTAGAGGCGAATTGTCCTGAAGTATATAATTATTATGTGAAAGTATCTTTATTACCCGCAGGGTTTATTCCGGGGGCAGATATTGAAAAAACGCCAAATCAATCACCCACAGGAGTCACACCCGGAGGAGTGTATGCTGATAAGCAATTTTCATCTTCATCAGCAAAAATATCAACCGGTTACAAACTATTTTAGTTAGGAGTCTTAAATGTCATCAGTAGAGTTATCGTTAAAAAAAGCAGGTTTGAGCAACGTAAATAACAAAGCAAGAGAAACTTTTAGTTCTAAGCCTGCAAATAAAATTAATATTCCTGAGATAAAAAACCTAAAGTGCTCTTTTGTCTATAATTACTTTACAAGAGACGAAAGAGTACGCCCGGATAGTTTGGACTCGCGAGATAGAATATTAAAGCTAGACTCTTCTAATACAGATGAAATATTTTACAGGACTGTGAATGATAAACTAGCGAGATATGTAAAAATTGAATTCCTACCCCCCAACATTTCAAGCGATTTTTATGATATAGACATAAATATCAATTCACTCAATGTCAATATCGATCAAATAGTAAATAAAATAATTGTAGAAGGATCGACTCCTAACACGATATTTACTGGGACTGAAATAATAGACACAGGGAAAGAAAATAAGTTATATACAATGCTAAACGGATCTTTGTTTTTTATTGACGTTCCCGTAGAAAGAGAATCAAACCTAGGAGCGATATCCAAACTCTATGATGTCTTAGAAGAAAAAGGCGGACTTAAGGGTCAGGATAAGAAAATACTCAGAGAATCTTTTAAAAATATTATATCAGATGGTTATAGACTTTCTAGTACAGATGTATCTCCCGAAATTGCCAAAACTGCTAATGACCCACTAGGTAAACAGTCTTTCTCAATTCAATTTAACAACTTGTTAATGTCTGAAGTAGTTGAATCAGCGACAAGAATACCCGATACAGTTTTTCAGGATGAATTGAGATCTTTAAGAGAATTTTCAAGAGAAGTGCGCTCAGGGATATTGGGCCCGGGTAACATACCACCTGCTCACACTTTTAGAGAAGCAGACTACGATTTAGAAGTTGATGCAGTTTCAGTTACAGCATTGCCAAGCACTAATTTAGATGAAAAAGAAATAAGTCAATTGTACCCAGGATATCCTGAAATTAAATTTGTAGGTTACCTTGTAGAAAAATATGAAGTACTTCCTGATGAATCAACTGAATTTATTGGCAGGCGTTATATTAGCGGTCATAATTCATATTTCTCCATTGATTCAGAGGTAAGGTACGGTGGTGCTTATTTTTACAAGATAAGAACAGTGTGCAGAGTCAAGTTTATTGGAAATATTGACAATGAAGATGCTTCATTAAATCAACTTGGAATTGTAACAGCATTTATGGCATCGGAAGGTGTAATTAGTAATGTCTATTGTGAAGAAATTATACCTCCACCAGCACCTAATGTCTTGAAGGCTAAATTTGATTTTGAAACGCTATTGCCTAAACTTTATTGGCAATTACCTGCAAACAAACAAAGGGATATAAAAAGATTTCAAATATTTAAAAGAATGACAGTTGAAGAGCCGTTCAAGCTTTTGAAAGAGTACAACTTTGATAATAGCGACATCAAAAGTGTGTCTTCAGAAATCATTCCTGACGAAGATATAATTTACATGAGACAACCAAAGACTTCTTTTATAGATCTGACTCACAAAGAAGGTGAGAAGCCAATTTATACGATAGCATGCGTCGACGCTCATGGTATGACGTCAAATTATGGCCCACAGATAAAAGTTGAAAGAGACTTTTTGACAAACAAAGTTAAGCAAACTATTATCAGTAGAAAAGGAGCACCTAAACCGTATCCAAATCTTTACTTAAACGTTGATACTTTTCAAGACGCTATAAAGACAAGTAACTATGATAGAATGAGAATAATTTTCGATCCTGAGTATTATGATGTAGTATACAGTACGTTTGCGTCAGGAAAAGATAAAAAGTACAACATAACAACTGAAAAAACATTAAATTTTTTAGCAATTGATCCAGATAAGTATAGATATAAGTTTCATTTTATAAACATAGATAATCAAAAAGATCAAACACTTGATGTGAAAGTTTTCTCGAAAGCATCACCTGCAGGTGTAGGCGAAGACGTGTTTAACGTCTCAGCTGCTAAGTTTTCAAAAAATAATGTAAGTTTCCAATACGGAGTAGAATAAAAAATTTACTGATAAACTTTTTAACAGTATATTTATTTAATAAGAATTACGGAGAAATAAGATGGGTTTTTTAGATCATAGTACAAACAATATTATTGTGGATGCTGTATTGACTGACGCTGGTCGAAGAGCGTTAGCTAGAAATGATGGTTCTTTTCAAATTGCCATGTTTGCCTTAGGTGATGATGAAGTTGATTATGGCATCATTTCTAAGTTTGGTAGAAATGTTGGAAAAGAAAAAATTGAAAAAAATACACCAATTATTGAGGCATTAACTGCCGGGAGTCTGGCGTTAAAAAATAAACTTGTGACAATTGACAATGAGTATGTTACCCATTTCCCGGCAATGACAATTAAGGCAGACTCTGACAGCACTGACAATGTCACAACATTCTCTAGAGCAGCTAACGGGATAAAGACAAGAAATATATTGATTGACGTCCAGCCGGCGGCGGGTACACCTGAAATAGATCCACAATTGGTTGATAGTGCGTTTAGAATAGAAATGAACCACATTTTCTTGCAAATAGATAACGATCAACCGGATATTATTTATACAGATAATATTGCTGTATATGAAAGAGATGCGGTAGCTGGCAAGCTAAATATAGCAGCAACTTCCAACTTTAATATGTCGATAAAAGGAATTACAGACACTACTTTTAACATTTATTCATCAGGCAACTTTATTAAAACTTTTGTCAAAGTCACAGGCTTAAATTCAGGCTTGTCAAAAACTTTTGAAGTAAGAATAAACAATAATTAATTTTAAAGGAAAAAAATGAGTACATTTACAACTATAACCAGCGATGACATTAAAACAACAACATCTGTCCTTAATCAACTAGTTGATTTTGTTGAAGAAGATATATCCGGATCAAACACGCGTAAAAAATTTCAAGTCTTTGTTACTAGCTCTGCCACAAACGCAGTTACTTCATCTTTGTTTCACACTGTCTATGATCAAAACTTCGCCTTGCAAACAGCAAATGAATTATTTGATATGACCGTTGGTCTTTTTGAATCTTCAGCAACTGTTACAGGTTCACAAGGAAGTGTTACACAAGATAGCAATGGAAAGCTTTTATTCCCGTCTCAGTCATTAATGATGAGAGAAAAAATAAATATATACAAGCAGCATGCACAACTTCTTTTAGGTAATGCTGATTCAAGATTTACTGCACCTTTTACACAAGAAACAGTCACTGCTAACAATAACGTTGATGAGGCTTTATTTATTAACTTCAAAAGACTTTTTGTGAGGGATGGAATAAAAAGAGAAACTTTTGCCATTAAAATGTTCCAAAGTTCTTCAAATGGACACGCAACAGATGCACACCCCAAAAATATAACAATCTCTACAGTTAATACAGCATCCGGTTCAGCAATCTTTACTGACGTGGGTTCATCCACTAGCATTGAAAGATCATCTACAGGTGGTGATGTAGGTAATATTGTGAATGCTTCGAACACTAACGAAACAGTCGGTTTAATGTTCTATCAGCAAGGAATTGCTGTTTTTGATATGAAAAAAGTATTTCACGGATCGCAAATAATGACTGGCTCGGTTAAGTCAGTTGGAGCCAAAAGTACAACTCCTGTGTCAGGAGCATTTATTCCTCATTTTGTTGTATCTTCTTCTATTGATGATATTGTTGATCATATTGCTGAAACAAGATTTGGGAATGGTTCAAATACGACAATAACTTTTCAAAATAATACAAAAATTAACTCGACGCTTTATTTCTGCCGAGCTACAGCAGATGAATATAATTACTCATCTAATCCATCTTACACAGATGCACAAGGTAGAATAAGAGTCATCGGAACAGGGCAAGAAGGTTTAGATAAGTCTTTTGCATTTGTAACAACAGTTGGGCTTTACGATGCCAACGAAGAATTACTAGCCGTTGCAAAACTCAGTCGACCGGTAGAGAAAAATGATGAAAAAGATATGACATTCAGAGTCCGTCTAGACTTCTAAGGAAAAAAATGTCATTTATTAAAATAGACAACAATAATTTTGAGCACGTTTCACTTAATGTAAAACCTAGTGTGTCTTTTATTTCTTCTTCTGTGGGAGGTAGTGTATCAGGATCTTCTTATGTTGCACCTGTTAGATCTAAATGCTTGAAAGAAATTTACCCAAACACAAATGACCCAGAAGTAAAAGTAAATAGCCCGGACGTCGCTTTAACAACCCTTCAAAGCAATACAATGTCTTACGGGTTGGCTAATTCATATTTGTCTAGTGTCAATAATGCCAACAAGATAGAAAAGTTTACAAAAGTAATCGATATCTTTAGAATCGATCAACCTATAGACTTCAATAAGAATAAAGTTGTAAAGAACGTTGTTAAAAATGTGATGATGAAAAGTCACCAACACCGGTACGATAATTGCAATTTTTCATACTCAAATTATAACACTCTTAATTTTTTTACTTCAGCTACAATACCTACCGGATCAGCACTAATATATCCCAATAAAGAAGTTGGTGGGAAAGGTGTTTACGATCTGCCTCCTGAGTTTAGTGTAAACTTCTGGATTAATCCCAGGTATTCAGAGAAAGATGTATACCATGCCGGTACAATACTACATATGTCTTCGTCAATAGCCATATCAATAGTTTCCGGATCAGATAGAGATAAATTTAATGAAATTAACAACTTTAAAATTTTAGTACAACTTAGCCAGAGTGCAGATACGCCTCCATCTAGTGTTTCTTTAAATAATCTGTCAACTAACTATCCAAATGACTTGATTTTTACATCATCACATTTTTTGACAAAAAACAATTGGCACCATGTTTGCGTTCAGTGGGGTGAAAAATATAATAACTCTTACGGATCGATAATTATTGATGAAAAAGAGTCTAGTTTTTATGTGCCTTCTTCTTCAGTGTCAGCAAATGCTAACAATACAGCAGCGGGTATAGTTGTAGGTAATTTTTATGACGGAACTGTTAACAATCTGACTTATCTTTTAAATAGTGATATTGCTACGCAACAAGGTTTCACTTCAATGATACCGGTGGGAGCATTACCTGTAGGCTTCCCTGTCAACAGAAGCAATACTTTTTCTCACCCACTACAAGCGGAAATTCATGAGCTAAAAATATACAATAAAACTTTAAACACAAAAAGTAATGTAGAATCAGAGTTTCAAATTCAGAAAAGAAAAGGGCCATCTAATTTTAATAATTTGATATTTTATGTTCCTCCCTTCTTTTATCCGGAAACAACAACAAGGGAAGTACTTAATACACCTTTCCAAAATATAACGAGTACAACTGATGATCCAATCAACGTTGGCTTTTCTTTTGGCCTAAATGGCAAATTAATCAACTTAGAAAATTTTACGCGTGAGTTTGTTGTGGGACAACAACCTAGACTTCTAGGACTTTTTCCAGAAATTATAACATCGACGACACAGAACACAACAGTAGATGAGTTCATATATAACACCGGTTCTCATAAAAAAAGAAATATGACCATACTTCCCAATGACAACGGTTTATTTAGTCCAAGTTATTATGCTTTAAGCTCATCACCAATGTCACAAAGTGCAAAATTCTTCTCTTCTGGAGACAACACACTAGGCGCTGCTGATTATGAAATTATTTCTTTGGAAACATTAATACCTACTGCATCTTTGTTTCCGGGGTTAACTCAAGCAACCGGTTCAATATTCACACAAATCTTATCACAAAGCGCAAATAATCCTGGTGTAAATAAAGGTCAAACGTTAACGATTGCGCAAAGAACCAAAGATGTCAGTAGTAATGAAGTAACAATTTTTGATATATCTAATCTTTACTACGGTAACAGAATTCATCCGGGAAGTTTCACCCTTTATGAAAAAGACTTAACCGGTTCAGATGGTAAAATTAAAATAACGCTTAAAGACAATAAGCGTGGATCTCTTTATAGAGCAGATAGTTTAACTAAGCATGCAGAATGGAACAATGTAGGAACGATACTTTATGATGAAGGTATCGCGATGATAAAGTCACCACATTTGTTATACTTTAACAGAGATGAGACAAACGTTTCTTTTAAGGGTGAGCAAAACATTCATACAATGATCTTAAATGTTCCTGCGTATAGAGAATTATTTACGTCCTCTTCTAATCCTACGTGGGTGTCACTGCCTCCTAATAATGGAGTCAATGATGAAAATTTAAATAGTTTGTACATAACCACTGTTAACATTCATGATGATAACTTTAATATTATAATGAAAGCAAACTTTGCTCAGCCAATTATGAAGACTGAGGAAGATGAATTTATTATAAGACTAAAAGAGGATTTTTAATGTTATTATCACTAGATATATCAACTAGCTGTACAGGATATTGTATTTTTAATGATCAGAATGAATTAGAATTAATGAGTTACATTGATTTGAAGAAACATAAAGACTTTTATGAAAAAGCTAAAGAAATTAAACGTGTAATGTCTAGAATTAATGAGGATTACGAAATTAAATATATAGCTGTTGAAGAAAATTTACAAGCATTTAGACCCGGTTTGTCTTCTGCCAAGACACTAATGACATTAGCCCAATTTAATGGAACAGTTAGATGGATCTGTCATGAAATTTTTGGACTTAAGTCTGAAGCTATTAATGTTAATACAGCAAGAAAATCAGTTAATCTAAAGATTGATAAAAAAGATAAGTCTAAAACAACAAAAGAAAAAGTATTAGAGTGGGTAATGAATGACAATCCTGAGCTAACATGGCCTACAAAAGTTCTTAAATCTGGTAGAAACAGAGGACAAGTGAGAAAACTTGATGCGTGTTACGACATGGCGGATGCATATGTAATTGGTAGATCTTTTTTGATTTCTTAGATATGTATAGACATCGACGAGGTATTTAAAAAATGAAAATATCAAAACATCAACTTTATAAGATTGTAAATCAATATCTAAACGAAGAAAAAAAACCAGTTGAGCAATCATACCCGGAAGAATTAGATCGATTAGTAAAAGTTTTTTCTGAAAATTCCGCTAGCCGACATGAAATAGTAGACGCAGCATATGATGCAGGTATTTTAGAAGGCGAAGCAATCAGCATAATTGACAGTTTAGAATATTACCTAAATAGCGGGAAAAATGCACCAACAGATAAAAAAAATCTAGAGATTGCAAAAGATTTAATTAGATACATGTGCAGAATATATGATGTCCCTGAAGATAGAAAATATCAAATTATGAGCGCTTGGGAAAATTTTGGGCGCCACATCGTAAACCCGGCTTCACCTTTTGTAGCTGTCACACTACCATTTGGTATAATTGGAGTTAGTTTTTACATGTTTTTAGCATTTGAGGCTGCCTGGGTTACAAATAGAGACTTATATTATAAACTCGCGGAATTTGATAAACATCTAATGCATATTTTAACATTAGGAGCAACTTCCAATTTCGCTGAAAGTTTTTTAAGTCTTTGCAAACAAAATGCAGATAAATTAATTTTATATTCAACGCAAATGTACATTAAGCCTACGTCCCCATTGAAAAAATCTTTCACCCACAAAAATGTAGTCTATAATCTGGACGGTAAAGAATCATCTATAACCGAAGCCAAAAATAATCTTAAAAGTGTAATTTATGATATCAGTTTTGAATCAGCAAAGAAAACAATTATTAAGACAGCCAAAGATGTTCTATCCCAAGACCCAGGAGCATTACATAAAAAAGAAAGAGAATCAATTGAAAAAAGTGGCGGGACAACGGCAGCTAAATTTAATGTATTGGATAACTTGTAGTTTATCACATATGTATAATCAACATTAGGAGTTTAGATCATGAAAATTACAAGAAGACAATTAAGACGTTTAATAAACGAAGTAGTTGCAGGTGAAAGTGGAAATCGAACAGAATTTTCATCTGATGAGTGTGCCATGGCATTAGGCATCATAGACGATTATAGAGCAAATGCACTGGTCGTAGACTTACCACAAGACGGACTAGATTTCAAAGAAAAGCTAATTAACTGTGTTTTGACAAATAAAGGCTTAACACCCCAAGATCTGTCAGCAGAAGAAACACAAATGATGAATATGTGCTTAGACGATATTGGTAGCTCAAAACAAGACATGCTAGATTATGCTCACCATGGTCGCAATATTGCAAAATATGGAACTGAGTCGGGGGAAAAATCGGCAATGCTCCTAAAACGAAAATAACTTAAATTTATAAATTAAAGAGTTGTGGTATACAATTCCAATATGGAAATTGTTACAAAGCAGCAAAAAATTGATTTATTAGAGTCGGCCTTCGGCGAAAGTTTATTGTCAAACAGCGGAAAAAATATTTCTGTAGTATGTCCTGTATGTAAATCAAACAGCAGGAAGTCTAAAAAGAAAAAACTCTCAATCTGTCTGGACAAAGGTATATATCACTGCTGGGTCTGTGAAGCTAAGGGTAGAAACATAGCCAGTTTTGCAAACAAGTTTTCAAGTATTAGCAAGAATACTTTTACTGAATTGACCATTACTTTTAATTTAGAAGGATTAGAGAACGAAATTAAAGAAGAAAAGGTAATTAAACTCCCTGATGACTTCTCTTTGCTGTGTTTTGACGATAGCAGACAAGCAAAGATCGCAAAGCGTTATCTGCACAAACGAGGTTGTACACCAGATGATTTAATTAAGTACAAAATAGGAATAAGTAACGATCCGGACTACATTAACAGAATTATAATTCCTTCATTTTGCGAGAATATGAAGTTAAATTTTTTCTTATCACGCTCATATGATGAAAAAACGATTAGAAAGTATAAAAATTGCGATGCACAGAAAACAAAAATTATATTTAATGAGTATCTTATAGACTGGTCAATGCCTGTAACAGTAGTAGAAGGAGTTTTTGATGCAATTAAAGCAGGTGTCAATTCAATTCCTGTTTTAGGTAGTTGGATCGATGAAAACCACTACATTTTCCAAAAAATTGTACAAAATAAGACCCCTGTTGTACTTGGTATGGATCCGGATGCAATTGAAAAAACTATGAAAATAGCAAAAAATCTCGTTTCTTTCGGAAATGATGTAAAAATATGCAATCATACCGACACTGACTTCGGAGCAATGACAAAAGAAGAGGTAAAATATTACATACAAAACGCCAAGAAATATGAATTATCTGATCGAATTACATATTTAATAAAGAATATTAGTTCAGGATCGATATTTTAGGAGATATAATGAGCAAACTATCAAAAAGAATGATTAGGCGTTTAATTATGCAAGAAATGGCAAAAATGGTTGATGAAGATAAAATTATACCACACAGTGATGCACATCGTAAATTTGACATTCCAAGCTCAGGAAGAAAAAATTCTGGTTACCCGGGTTCTATAGCCGGTGATTATGGTGGCGGTCAAGTAGGAACATGTGAGCAATGTGGTGGGATGTCATACGAAGGACAATGTCTGGAATGTGACACTTGTGGTTGTTCTGAAGGAAACTGCGCAGAAGGAGACTGTGGTACCATGGAAGAGGACATGATGTCCTTGAATGAGGGTAACTGCGGTTGCGGAGGCTCTGTTAACTACGATGATGACGGATCTGATTATTCAACAGATTCAATGCTGGCCAACCACCCGTTAGGTGATTATAGTAATTTAAATAATACGAACATAACTCCAAACCAAGCATTTTCTGCAGGTTATGAAGTTTCTGATTTTGATGATGAAGTTTACGGACTAGGTGCCACGTCAATGCATATAGACTTTCCTCGTCACGGTGAAGTCCACAAACATAAACATAATAATTACATGGCAAAACCCTCTCTTTACAAGGTTGCGAAATACTCACAAAAACTTTTACAAATGATTCCGGATGGTTATGAATTAGATGATTGGCAAAGAACAAAAATTGCCCAGATATCTGATGACATATCTGAAGTATATCATTCTTTAGACTATGACTTTTATGACGATGAGTGTTAATGAGATCTTTATTAAATCTATTTCCAGAAACAAGACAAGATATTGATAAAAATCACGCAGACAGAATGTCCAGAAGATATAGATATCTTCCTCATGACTGTGTTGATAGATTGCCAGTTTTGCAATATCCTGCAGAAAACACAGCTGAATTCATGTCTGACATAAAAGAAGTAATTAGATGTCACAATCACCCATGCATGAATACAAAATTTCTTAAAAGTGCGGATAATTCTGTTGAAGATGTATTTAAAGATTTTTGCAAAGAAAACGGTTTCAACAACATAGACTGGAAAAAAATTAAAGATGCAATCCATGACGTCGATAGTATTGTTTTAAAACTAAAATACAAAAATGGAAGGCCTCGACCTATCCATTATTTACAAGATGTAGACGACAGCCTTGAAGTTAAGTACAAAAAATCACCTAGCTTCCCATCAGGCCATACAGCTATAGCTTATTTTATATGTGATATAGTTTCAAAAGCAATACCTGAGTTAAAACAAGACCTACAAACACTTGCTTCTTTGATAGGTCAATCAAGAATTGAAAATGCTGTGCACTATCCAACAGATATTGAATATGGTAGACTGATAGGTGAAACTTTAGCTGATATATTCAACAATGAAAAATCGA
>CEOD01005176.1_pt1 | contig 29215 bp, 27 predicted proteins | sample 530341 | NCBI WGS metagenome assembly CEOD01 (sample SAMEA2619950, study PRJEB7988) | marine metagenome | isolation source: saline water (ENVO:00002010), including | reverse complement strand
GAACAAGCCAGCGATGCCTGCCTCCCATGCCGTGCGCTGCAGCTGCGGCATGTCCTTGTCCACCAGCAGCGGCTCGTTCTGCATGTGCGTGGCCGCGGCGAACTGCACCGACAGGTCTGCCTTGCGGTAGTGCTCGATGGCTGTGGTGTCCCTCTCCTCAATGTCCTGCACAGGGACACGCACAAAGCTCTCCTCATTGCCAAGGAAGCCGCCGCCATACAGGCCATCCCATGGCTCTGGCTTGCAAACCATGGCCGTGTGGGCTGCGCTGTACGTCCGCTGCGGGCATGACCTGATGAACTCCTCCACCTCTGCTGTCGGCAGCACAAACCGTGGTGTCGTCCTGCCCACGCGGTGCTTGACCACACGCACAATCGACGTTGACCTGCACAAGTGGTCGAGTAAGAACTGCCCGACGTGCAGCCGGGTCATGTCGGTCCATGCCGGCACGACGCAGCCCAGCTGCTTCATCACCTCGTGGCTCGCCAGCTTGCGTCGGGTCAGGCCCTGCCGCATCAGCCTGCGCAGTTCCAGCGGGCTCTTGCCTGCCAGTCGCATCAGCCTGCACTCGTTCTCAATCGCACGGCCCAGGTTTTGGCAGAACGTGGCGAGCCTTTGCTTGCGGCTGAGCTGATCGAGCGTGGCCGTCAGCGTCACCGCTGCGATGTGATGCACGCCCTTGAACGGATCGAAGTAAGGGATGGCATCACCGTTGGCCCGTGCCTTGCCTGGGTCCAGCACGAAGTCCTCGAACGTGCTCTCCAGGGCCGCGGCTAACAGCTCTAAATAGTTCTTGTAGATGGCTTGGCCATACGGCAGAGCGGACTCGCGCCCCATCTCGCGAATCCGCCGTTGCGCCGCCGCACCGTTCTGCTGTGCGCGTTGCTCGTACTTGCGCTGGCGGGCAACCTGCTCATCTTCCAAGTTGCCGGCAGGTTGCAGAGCGTTGCCAAAACGATCTCCCGCATCGTGTGAATCCATCAGGTCCGCAGAAGTCGGCTCCATAGGCCCAGACTCCTGTCACAGACTTGATCTACGGCAGTGTGGACTAAGTGGAAACTGTTGCTCCAACACATTGAGGCCAGTGATAGCAATGGATTACGAGTGAGGTTGCTGCAACTTGCCAGCAACTTGCCGCAAGTCAACTGCATGTTGGGTGGAACCTGTTGGAAGTGGCGCTGACTCAGACAAAATTGACCTCATTTTTTCCAAACGACTCATGTCCATCTGCACGTAGAGGGCAACGCTCTTAAGGTCTTTGTGGCCGGACCACTGCATGATTTCAAACGCAGTGCAGCCGGCTTGGCCCAGCCGTGACAGGCAAGTGTCGCGCAGCGTGTGAATTGGGCGCTTCTTTTTTATCCCAAAGCGTTGCAGCGAGCGATCGACTTGGTGATACAGGTAGACATGGCTTCTCTTTTGATCAGCAGCAAACCGCCAAACGTATTGGCGCTTGCCTGCACTGAGGTGATCACTGACGGCGTCAATGGCCGCGGCCGTCATCGGCAAAATCCTGTTCTGATTTTTGTGGTCAGGGTTTGGCTTGAAAAAATGCACGGTGCCTTTGCGCAGATCGACGTCGCCTGACCTCAACCGATAAGCCTCGCTGTGGCGGCAGCCCATCTCGTGCAAGAACACGAGCATGTCGACCACTTTCTTTTCGCCTCGTGTCGTCAGGTCGTCGCACACCGCCTGGAACACATCAGGTTTCCACAAATCCTTGTGAACGTGCTGCAGCGGCACGTTCTTAGGCAATGGCGGCAGCGACGTTGCGCCAGCCCTCACCGCCATCTCACGCATCTTTTTGATCTTGCTGACCTTTGCGTTGACTGTTGACGGGCTGTTGCCGACGTTCTCCAGCAGGTACGTCTGAAACTTTTCAACGTCTAGAAAACCAATCGCAGTGATGTCCTGCTGTGACCCGAAATAGTCGACGACGTCACGCAGCTGCGACATGTGACTGTCTGGGAACTGCAGCCCGGCGTAATACTTTTCCAGCGACTCCCAGGCATCAGCAATCGTCAGCACTGGCGCAGTGCTTGGCTTGGCTTTCTCGTCCGCCGTCAAGACTTCGCGCAAGCGTTCGTGCGCGTGGGCAAGTGACTCAGCCTTGAGCTGCTTGCGCGTGTCGTCGTCGTATCGAACGTTGAGGAACCAGCCGTTCTTACGCCTGCTGATGTTGTGGCTTGTGACTTTGGCCATTGCTGGGAAGGTTCAGGATTTGCTGCTTGATGCCTTGTCCTTTCTTCGTAAGTCGCACGCGATAGCGCCGGCCCTCGGCTGGGTCAATGAAGACCTCAACCAGGCCCAGCGCTTTCTTCTTGTGTTTGGCGTGTTCGCTCAACGCGTTCACACACCTGCTCGCGGAGGCGTTGGTGATTGCGAATCGTTGCTCGATCTCCCGGTACGTGCAGGAGTCCTGTTGTGCGATGAAGAGGAACACTTGCGCGTGGTGGAACGGAAGCGTGCCTGGGTCCATAGCCCCAAAAACGTCGAAAGCCCTCTCAAGTTGAGCCAAATCCATGATGTTTGCCCGCCGCCTTCGTTGCGGGTGATTTGCCAGTGCATACAAGGGTGCGCAGGGCACAGCACGGCGTGAGCGCTCAAAGCATAGTCATGCCAAGGAGATATGCGGTTCACCGAGATACAAAGGCATACCGGATGTTCAACCACGCGATACAACTCCATCCCGATTTCGTATAGCAGGCCCCGCCACCACTACGGAAGCGGAGAGTGTTACAGCTTTGTGAATCATTTGATCGCCCCCGCTTGTTTGGCCAGCTCGCTGCCGCGACGTGACACGTAATACACAAACCCCTTGCCCTCAGGCCTGACGTTTTTGCTGATCAAATGCAGCGTTGGCAGCGACACCTCCTGCGCCTCTTCATCCCAGTGCATCGCCATGCGATTAAGCGCGCGATTTACCTGCCCGTTCCCAGCACCTGTCAGGTGACAAAGCTCGGCCACAGTGCGCGGACGTTCCGCGCAATGCAGCACAAGCTCGACACCCAGCAGGCCCAGCCCGTTGGATTCACGCCGCATCGTTTGCAGCAGATGAACCATGCCTGCGGTAGTCATCAGTCGGCCTCCTTGTTTGTCCGCCGTCGAGACTTGGCGGCCATCCGCTCAGTCGCCTCTAGCTGTTTCTCTGCAACCTCCAGCAGCCTGCCCGTGAGTCGGACAAGCTGCGCCAGGTCGCGCTCGAAGTTGGTCGCGTAGTTCACTTGGTTGCCTCCGCTTTGATGCGCTCAGCCAGTGGCTCGATTAGTTGATCGCCACCGGGCTGGTTGTCGCCGTTGTGCATGTGGGTGCAGACGTGGGCGTAACCCTGCTTTTTTCGTTCCTCGTAACTCAGCTGATACCAGCCGTCCTGTTTTTCCAGTTCTGCGTTTTTCGCAAGCTGGTCTCGCTTTTCTTGCGGCATTTCATCGTCTTGCATTTCCACGCTGACAAGGGTTTCGCAGAAATAAAGCCGCAGACCCATTCCATAAATCAGGTGCGAAAGGTCAGACAAGCGACGGTCAGTCGCGTCGGCGATGCGTTGCAACAGGTCGTAGTCCTTGTCGCTGACTTTGATCGTTAGATTTTTCATGGTGTTCAAAAAGGGTTTGTCCAGTTGTCGCGCTGCCGCTGGCTGATCAGCTGATCTCGGCAGAGCCCGTCGGTGTAGTCGTTCCACTCCTCCCGCTTGGCGATTGAGTCGCCCTTGTATGTCGGGATGCGGCTGAGCACCGTCTGCCAGTGCTCAGCGAACAGGCGCAGCGTCTCGGCCTTGGTCAATCGTTTGACGTGCATGGGTCAGCAGTGGGAGGCGTTGAAGCTGTAGAAGTCCCGCAGGGTCCATTCCCTGTCACCCTTGCGGGTGCTGATCATCGGGACGTGTCGCTGTGTGTAGAACGCCCGGAAGCCGCAGAAGTGCAGCGCTAGGGCGTTAAGTCGGCTGAATGTGGTTCGGCTGAACCAGCGACAGTCAGAACCGCCGTAGAACTCCAGGCACTTGTCGAAACGGTTCAGCGTTGCGATGTGGTTCCCATGCAGGAAAACCATCGCGTGTGGTCCTTTGATGTCTACGCGGGTGTTGGCCTTTGACCAGTCGCGGTGGTTGTGAACCGCGGCGACCATTTCGGATTCGATCTTGCGCATGGGTCAGAACTTCAAACTGCGGTTAAAGCGACGCCAGACATCAGCCAGGTGCATGTCGGCGTAGTCGTATTGGTCAATGAGCACGGCCGCGGCTTGCCATACCGCCATGCGTTGCGGGCTGCCGTCCGCTGTACCTGCTGCCCGATAACAGGCAGACAGGTAATCGGACATGGCCTCGCCCTCTGTTGCGGGCTTCGTTGTCATGTCAATAAACAGCGTTCGAGAAGTGTTCAGTGAGGCGAAGCAACAGCCGGCGCCGGTGGTCCCGCTCGTCGTCTGTTGTGTCCAGGTGTGTCGTGCCCTCTAACGCGTCGATCACGCAGGACATGTCGTCGAGGCCGAGCCGGACCGTGATGGTCGGCCTGCCGGGTGAAGGGATGGTCATGGCGTACTCGTCGCTAGAAAAGTCGTGGACGGTGCAGCCTGGGTTTGCGTCAGCCCAGGCCTGCAAAAGGGAATTGGTCACTTGGCCACCTCCGCCCAGTAGGCGTTGCGCTCAGCCAACCGCTGCATGTCGGCACGCAGTGAACGCTCAGCAACCTCAGCCGCAACGCTGCCGAAACCGACAACACACACAGCCCATAAGGCAAGAAATACGGGGAACCGCATCAGTCAGTGGGCAGGGCTGTGGTCGTGGTGTGAGCCGTAGCTCTCAGCCCTGCATGTCGTCCCTTCTAGCGGGACCTCTGCACATTCGCAGACATTTGGTGTGCATGTTCGCAGATCGTCACACGCCTGAACCTGGGGCGCGCAGCTCTCTCTACGTCCGGGCCACGCCAGGCCACGGCCCTGCCCTGCCAGGCCACGACCCCAGGTCACCGGCTCACGCCCTGCCATGCACTGGCCAGGCAGGCGTCACCTGTTTGTTCAACAGGTTCCACCCCAGTCATAGCAAGCGTTTTTGGCTGCCGGTTGCCGCACGGTTGCCGGCGCAGGCAAAAAAGGGCACCCCCCTGCCTGTTTTTTCGGCTTTCTGCCACAGGCGCAGGCACCCCCCCCCATGGGGGTAAACGCGCCACGCGCTGCTGTGTTGGCCATCTCATCGCGCGCACCATTTTCGGCCTGTGTCGCGCGTTTTTATCGAGGTAAGGTTTTGCGGAGTTCTGCGTGGTCGTAGGAAGATCTGCCATAAATATGTATGTATTTCCCAGGGAAGACAGATGGCAGTGAAATTGGCGGGGTCATGTCCACGGATGCAGGAAGCGTTTGCGTTGGGGAGGGAGTGTGGTGCGGTGTATGCGGTGTTGTGGGAAGCGGCTTGGCATGACGACCGGGGGTCGTTTGGGGGAACGACGCAGATGAGTCACAAGGCATTGGCTGACATCTGCGGAATGTCGAGCAAGACGGTGATCAAGGCAGTGGACCTGCTGATGGATGACGGGTTGATCAGTTGTGAGGGGATGACGTACAGCTGGGGTGGCGGGAGTCAGAAGAGGGTTTATCGCGTGACGCATCCAGATCAGCTGGAGGCAGTGCGAGCAGCGATCGAGACGATGGGGGACAAGTTGTTGCCGAGTGACAGGGCAAGGGCAAAGCGTGGAGAGAAGAGGGAAGTTGAGTACGCTTTGGCGTGCGAGGACTTGTAGTTCGGTCGCTTGGTCGTGGTCGACTTAGTCCTTGCAGGAGGGGTCTTTTGACCTCTCTGGAATTACGTCAGACTGTTGGCATGTTGTCGTCAATGTCATGCCGTATCTGACAAACAACCAACGGATGGACCTGGGCCTTGAGGGCGCTTGTTGCGTGAAGGAGGAGACGTTGGAGAAGAAGAAGCCTGAGGGGTATTACGTCGAAGGGGCCGTAGAGAAAAAGAAGCCTGCTGCTAAAAAGACGGCAAAGAAGAAGGCAGCTGAAGAGTGAAGGAACTGTGGGAGCCGTTACCGCCTGAACTGCGTGACAGCTTTCCGAACTTTGCTTGTTATCTGCTGAGGGAGTTGCGGCTGGCGGATACGCCAACGCGTCAGCAGATAGCGGTTTGCAACTGGATGCAGAACGGCCCGGACAAGTCACTGACGGTGGCTTTCCGGGGGTTGGGGAAATCGATTCTTGCGTCGTTCTATGCGTTATGGCGACTGAGGGTTGACCCGTCAGAAAAAATCCTGGTGGTGTCAGCTACGGCAGTGAAGAGCACTGACTTCTCGTCGTTCATGCTGCGGTGCATTGGCGAGATTGACATCCTGCAGTGCCTGATGCCGGGGCCGGCTAATCGCTTTAGCAGCGTTGCGTTCGACGTTGGGCCAACAAGTGTCGAGCAAAGTCCGTCGGTTCGCTCAATGGGGGTCATGGCCCAGACGACCGGTCAGCGTTGTACCTGCGCAATCCTTGACGATGTTGAGACACTTGCGAACGTCATCACACCGCTGAAGCAAGAGCGGGTGGCGCACGCCGTTGAGGAGATCCAGTCGATCATCAAACCCGACGAGGGTCAGCTGCTGCCGCGCAAGATCCTCTACTTAGGTACGCCTCACGTCGAGACATCGATCTACCTACGTCTCGTTAGGGAAAGGGATTACGCCGCCAGGTATTGGCCGGCGTTGTATCCAGAGGAGCTGGACAGCTACGAGGGCAACCTTGATCCGGGCATTGAGCAGGAGGTCATTGAGAACCCAGGGTTAGTCGGTGAGCCGACAGACCCAGAACGCTTTGCTCACGAAGACCTGCTGCAACGGCAGGCATCAATGACGAAGGCGTCGTTTGAGCTGCAGTTCATGCTCAACACGCGCCTGACAACGCTGGATAAGTTTCCGATCAGGCTGGGCGACCTGCTGGTGATGGACATCGACGGCACGGCATTGCCGGAAACCGTTGTGTGGTCGAACCAGCCAGACGTCAGGTTGCAGGAACTGGTCTGCGTCGGCATGGGTGCCGATCGCTTTTATCACCGGCCGATCTTTTACAACGGCTGGATTCCACGGGATGAAACGTGGCGATGCGTGCTGAGCGTTGACCCTGCAGGCCGCGGCCGTGATGAATTGGCCTGGGCAGTCGTCGCTGAACTCAACGGCAACCTGTTTTTGCTGGAGTCAGGTGGCAGCACCCTTGGATACGCCGATGAAGTTCTCCAGCACTTGGCTCGTGTCGCCAAAAAATGGGACGTCAACTACGTCGTGGCGGAATCGAATATGGGTGACGGCATGTTTTCGGCACTGCTGAAACCACACCTGCTCAGGGAACACCCGGTCACGATCGAAGAGGTCCGACATAACCAACGTAAGGAGGAGAGGCTTTGCGACACCCTCGGGCCGCTCATCCAGCAACACCGTCTCGTCGTAACGACCAGAGTCATCAAGCAGGACTACCGGCTTCTTGATGAGGACCCGGAGAACGGACACAGTCGCTCCCTGTTCGTACAGGCTTCTCGGCTCACGGCAGAGAAGGGCTGTTTGTCGTTTGACGACCGGCTTGATGCGCTCGCGATTGCTTGCGCTCACTTCATCGAAGCTGCTGCACAAGACCAGAACCGCGCTCGTCAACAGCGGGCCGATCAACTTCAGCAAGAGTCGTATGACGCTTGGTTGGATGAAAGCGGTGCTGCTGTCGATGCTTTGGCGCTTGGCTGGCGCCCTAAGGCAAGTGCCCGTGCTCATGGCGGGGTCAGCCAGCTTCGCGTTTAAGGGGGACAACCTTGTCCTCCATTTGTGAGAAGTCCAGCTTTCCGGCCAGCTTTTTCAACGTGCTGCCTTCCTGAGCGACAGCAGTGACGTTGTTTTGCTTCAGCAACTGCATCGCCTCAGCGCGTGCTTTGCGGTCGCCGTTTTTCAGGTCTTCTAATACTTGCGAGACAACTTCCTCGTGTATCTCTGCAAGTTGTTCCTGTAGATCTGCCATGACTACAGAGTCGTAGGACATGGCCCCACTATGGCGGCCAGGCTATACGCCACGCTAGTTACTGGGTACGCTAATAACGTCTACTGCACTGCAGAGTGGGTTACGGACCTTCTATTGATCGCAACTTGGTAGCTGAAATGGCGATCAAGTTTCCTGATCAAGCGCCGTCGCTTGAGATGGAGGAAAAGGAGGTGTGGTTCCGTGCAGGGCAGGCATCTGTCGTGCGTTGGCTCGCTCAGCGTTGCGACGACCAAGAGATGAACATGACGCTGGAGGAGGTGAGCTGATGTGCTTTGGCGGCGGCAGTAGAGCAACGATCACTAAGCCTGACTACAACGCCTACGACAAGCAGTTCGAGCTGCAAAAGGAGGCGATTCAAAGCTCGATGGATGCCAACCTGCGCACTAAGCAGCAGGAGTTGCAGGCGTCGTTAGGCGATAAGGCTGACATTCAGCGCAAGCTGAACGAGCAGATCAGAATTCAGGCAGAAAACACCAACGCGCAAGCCATGCGTTTGGCTCAGGTGATTGGCCCGCCACCGCCTGAAAAGTCAGCGCAAGCGCCAGTTATTGGCTCTAAACGCAAAAAGCTAGGCAAAGAGCGACTACGGATCCGTCGTGGCACTACGCCTACCTCCTCCGCCAGCGGTGCTGGCCTCAACATCACTGCTAATCGCTAGTAACCGCCATGTGTTTCGGAGCCCCCAAAGCCCCCAAAATTGTTTACGAAGGGCCAAGCCAGAAAGAAATTGACGCCAACAATGCGGCGTTAGATCAGTTCAGAACTGATTCGGAAGCATCAAATCAGGCGTTTATGACGCAAATGCAAACGCAGATTGATGCAGCTAATCAGGAGATGGAACAGCTGCAGGCCAAATTTGAAGCAGAGCAATCAGCAGCACAATCAGCAGCAGCTGCAATGCAGACTGAGGCTTATGCCACGACTGCATCAATGACTGAAACCCCAGAAGGGGCGCAGACGACAGAGACAATTAAGAAAAAGAAATTGCCTAAATCGACGCTCAAGATTGCACGCAATGCGTTGCCTTCTAGTGGCGGCACTGGCCTCAATATGGGAGTTTGATCATGTGCGCAGGTCCTATTAAACGCGGTATTGACGACATTTCTGGCAAAACTGCTGCAGAAAAGCGTGCGAAAAAAGCGCAAAGGAAAGCTGACAAAAAGGCTAAACGCAGACAAGAAGAGCTAGACCGCTTGGCGGCCGAGCGTGAAGCGGCAGCTGTTGCCCAACAGCAACAGATGGAAGACATGCAAAGGCAGCAAGATGAGCGCGTGGCACAGCAGCGAGCGCAAAAAGCTGAGCTTGAGCGGCAACACGCTGCTCGCATGGAACAGCTAAAGAAAGAGGGCACGGCTGCGACAGCAACGGCTAGGTCGTTGCAAGTGCTGGCAATGAAAAAGCAAACAAAGGCGCCAACAGCAACGCAAACAAAAGCTGTCAAAGGCACGCGTGGCGCCAAAACAACCAACGTTGGCCTGCGCATCGGTTCTGGCAGCCGTGGCACAGGCTCAGGCGCAAACCTCTCGGTGTAAAACATGGAATCAGCAGAACAGTGCTACCGGCGCCTGCAGTCGGATCGCGATCACTACCTTGACCGCGCACGCGTTGCCGCACGGCTGACGATTCCGTATCTGATTCCAGAGACGAACGAGCCAACGGCAAACCACAAAGAGTCGTATGCCGTGCCGTGGAATGGCATCGGCGCACGCGGATGTCTGAACCTTGCCAGCCGCATGTTGTTGGCATTGCTACCCCCAACGCAGCAGTTCTTTCGTTTCTCACTTGACGAGGCAGAGCTGGCCAAACAAGGCGTGCCGCCTGACCAAAAGTCGCAAGTAGAGGAGGCGCTAAGCAAGGTCGAGCGCCTAGTGCTGCGCGAGATCGAGGCCAGCAACGATCGCGTCGTGTTTCATGAGGCGTTGTTGCATTTGATCGTTGGTGGCAATGCGTTGCTTTACGTCTCGACGGAAGGGCTGCGGGTGTTTCACCTCAACCGCTACGTCTGCTCGCGTGACCCGATGGGCAACCCCTTAAAGGTGGTGACGTGCGAAGAGCTTGAGCTGGGGCAGCTGCCAAAGAACGTTCAAGAAATTTGCTACCAGGAAGAGGACGAGCTGCAGGGCATCGTCGACCGTGACTACAAGCCAGACGGCAAGGAAAAAACGGTCAAGCTCTACACCTACATCCGCTGGGAAGAAAACACTGTCCACTGGCACCAGGAGGTCAAGGGACAAATCGTTCCTGGTACGGAAGGACGGTCGCCTAAAGACATCAGCCCATGGCTGCCGTTGCGTATGACGCATGTGGCAGGTGCCCCATACGGCGTTGGCTATGTCGAGTCAGCCGCTATTGCTGACCTGCAAACGGTTGAGGCGTTGTGCCAGGCCATTGCAGAAGGCAGTTTGGCGAGCAGCAAGGTGCTGTTTTTGGTTAAGCCAAGCGGCGTGACTAAGGCTGCTGACCTGGCCAAGGCGCCAAATGGTGCGTTTGTCACTGGTGATCCCAATGACGTGTTGGCGTTGCAGGTGCAGAAGTCGACAGACTTGGGCGTCGCCATGCAGGGCAAGCAGCAGATCGAGCAGCGACTGGCCACTGCGTTCATGCTGGCCAACATGCGTGACGCGGAACGCGTGACAGCGGAAGAGGTCCGCTTGCAGGCGTTGCAGACGGAAAACAGCCTCGGGTCAATCTTCTCGATTCTCCAGGCAGAGTTTCAGGTTCCATACGTCGCACGCAAGCTCGACATCCTGACGCGCGCGGGCAAGGTGCCAAAGATGGACAGCAACCTCGTGAAGCCAGTGATGACAGTTGGTTTGGCCGCTGTCGGTAGAGGCAATGACGTAGAGCAGCTCGTTCGATTCACCACAACCCTGGGTCAGACCATCGGACCAGAAGGTCTGGCTCAGTTTGTGAAGCCATCAGAGCTGATCAAACGGCTGGCTTACAGCATGGGCATCGATGTCCTGGGTCTGATCAAGACCGAGGAAGAGCTGGCTGCTGAGCAGCAGCAGATGCAGCAAATGCAAATGGCCCAACAGGCCATGCAAGCCGGGATGGCAGACCCGCAAAAACTCGCCAACGCCGCGTCCATGGTTCAGGACGCAGCACAACAAACCTCTGAAGACCCGCAATGACCACGACCCCAAACTCTCCGCAAATCTCCACGCCCGAAGCGAACGCAGAAGGCATGGTGGCGCCAGGCCAAGAAAACATTCTGGAGGAGTACATCCAGGAACAACAGCAGCAGGGCGATCCTGAGCTGCTGGCTGGCAAGTTCCGCAACCAAGACGAGCTGCTTAAGGGCTACGAAGAACTGCAGCGCAAGCTGGGCCAGCAAGATGCGCCAGCAGAGCAGCAGCAAAGCTCTGAGGGTTACACCCAGGAGCAGGCTGTTGAGGTTTACGGGAAAGAGGCTGTCGACTCACTGCAAGCCAAAGGCATCAACCTGGCTGAGGTGATGTTTAAGGCCGACGCTGGCGAAGACATCAGCAACACCTACGACGATCTGGCCGCGGCCTTCAATGTGCCCCGCCAAGTCGTCGAGAACTATGTGTCAAAGGCGCAGGCTGGTGGCAGCGAGGACGCCGGACCAGCCGAGCTGTCCAGTCAGGACGAAGCTGACATCAAAGAAATCGTAGGTGGCGACCAAGGCTTCACCGAGCTGTCGGAGTGGGCGCAGGCCAACCTCGATGAGTCAGAGCTAGACGCCTACAACGCTGCGGTCGATAGCAACAACAAAATGGCCATCAGCTGGGCATTGAAGGCAATGATGGCTCGCAGAGCGGCTCCTGGCGCCGTCATAGAGCCAAAGCTCTACGGAGGTGGAGACGCCCCACAGACCACACGCTTTGAAAGTCAGCAGCAAGTGCTGGATGCAATGAACAAGCGGAACGAACGTGGCCAACGTTTGTACGACGTTGATTCTGCGTATCGCAAGAACATCGAGAAACTGCTGGCTGTTAGCGACGTTTTTTAGTACCGTCGTTATCAAGAACGCACCCAGCGTTACAGGCCCTTTGCGAAGGACAACCTGTCAATGAGGGGAGGGGCGCTTACCGCAAACTTCTACTTTTTGAGCCGTTATGGCTAATCCTGTTCTGTCCCGTGGCGGTCAGATTAAGGGCACTGCAGCAACTTGGGGTGCTGGTGCTTCTGGTCTTGATGCTGATCGCGCGTTGATGCTCAAGCTGGGCGCCGCTGAGGTGCTCGATAGCTTCGAGCGTTCAACTGTTTTCAAAGGCAAAACTCGCGAAAGAAACATTCGCGGCGGAAAATCTGTTGCCTTTCCAATTACTGGCCGTCTTGCCGCTAGTTATCATCAACCTGGGACCGCAATCACAGGCGGTGGCAATGATCCAAGCGACCTGAATGAGCGCGTAATTACACTCGATGCTCTCATGATTGCCGATGTGGCAATCCTGGAAGTTGATGAGCTTATGTCTTACTTTGATGTAAGGCAAGTATATACGTCGGAATTGGGAAGGGCCCTCGCCACCGAATACGACAAGCGTGTTGCCCGCATGATTTTTGCGGCTGCTAGCAACACCACGCAGCCTCTGGCCAAGACCATCAACGCCCACAAAACAGGCAACAGCCTGACTCTGGGTACTGACTACACAGGTTCATCTGCAACCCGTCAGGCCAAGGGCGATGCTCTGGTCAACGCGATCTTCGACGCTCGCGTGGCCTTCGAGGAAAAGGACGTGCCAATTGACGGCATGTGTGGCGTCTTCACTCCTGAAGATTACTTCCTTATTTCTCAATCAAGCCGTGCCATCAACGCCGACTTCAACGGCGGTGGCGGTGGAAACGGCACCATTGCCAGCGGTCAGACGCTGCAAGTGGCTGGCATCCCCATCCTGATGTCTAACCACGTCACCCAGTCTGCTTACACCGCAGTTGCTGGTGATCACAACGCCGACTACGCGCAAGACCTGAGCAAGTGCAAGGGCCTGATCTTTAACAAGGAAGCCGTCGGTGTGCTGACTCTGCTGTCTCCTGGACTGCAGATGACTGGCCCTGAATACAAGGTCCAGTACCAATCCGAGTTGATGGTGGCGCGTCAAGCGATTGGGATGGGTCAGCTTCGTGCTGAGTGTGCTTGCAAGATCGTTATTCCTTGAGCAAGCTGTAAGGGCTTCCTCGCTGGCCGGGAAGCCCTCCTCACACGTTGTAGAAAAAGGGGGCCGCTACTGGCCCCTTTTTTTGTGACGTAGCAGAATGAGCACTACGAGCCTGTAGTGGTCGAATGGGACTAGCCAACGAATCGGCCACGCCAACAAGGACGTCGCTGCTGGATGCAGTAAACGTGCTGCTGGAGAACATTGGCGAGCAGCCGGTCAACTCGTTGGCCAACCAGCAGATCATGGATGCCCGCATTGCAGAGCGGACCCTGCTGGAGTTTCACAAGGAAGGGCAGGTCAAGGGCTGGAGCTGGAATACAGAGTTTGCCTATCAGTTCAACAAGGACAGCTCGACCAACAAGATCAGGGTTCCTGAGTCTGTAGTGCGGTTCTCAATGGACCCCTACGAGTACGCCGGCCGCTTCCAACTGCGTGGTCAGTTTGTCTACGACCGCGACAACAGAACAACAATTCTCGGCACCGACATTGACCACCTGCACGCCGACGTCATCTTTTTGCTGCCGTGGGATGAAGTGCCAGAGGCGTACAACCGCTGGGTGACGATTCGATCTGCACGCGTGTTTTCCAACCGCGTGCTCGGCTCGGACGCTCTCTACAAGTACACCGTCGAGGACGAGCAAGACGCCAAGGCAACGCTTGAGCGGATGGAACAGCAGGTTGAGCAGGCCAACATCCTGACCGACGGCAGAAATTACTACCCCTTCCCGACATACCAACCGGCTGCAGGCTTGGCGACTCGTCGCATTAGCTCTGGTCTGCGTCTCTGATGGCACTTGCTTCCTACGCGATTCCGAATCTTGCGCAGGGCATTTCGCAACAGCCCGATGCGCAAAGGGATCCCAGCCAAGGCGAGGTGCAGATCAATGGCATGTCTTCCATCCTGGAAGGCTTGCGGAAGCGGGACTGCAGCGAGTCAGTGGCGCTGGTATCCAGCAGCAACTTTGGCGATGCGTTTATCCACAGCATCCTTCGTGACAACGTCGAGGAGTACCTAGCCGTTATCACCAGCACTGGCATCCAAGTGTTTGACCTGGATGGCGTGGCGCAGACCGTTAACGCGCCTGGCGGGTATGGCTACCTGAGTTCTGTCACTGACGCGCGCTCAAACATCAGGGCAGTGACGATTGCTGATTACACCTTTATCAGCAACACAAAGACGTCGCCGGCAATGAACACGGCGACTGCGCCGGCAACAGCACGTCCAGCAGCGCATGAGGCGTTGATTTGGGTCAAAGCGGCGAACTACGGCCAGACCTACAACGTCAACGTCAACGGTTCCAACGCACAAGTTCAGACAGCAGTCGCCCCTGTGGTGACAAGCGGCTCAACGATTACGGAGAACCGGATTAGCACAGCAGACATTGCGCAGAACATCATTAACGGTCTGAGCCCGTCTGGCGTGTCGTTTACGCGCAGTGGTTCAGTTATTCATGTCACGTCTGCAAACCCCATCACCATTGCGGTGTCGGACGCCCGCGCAAACGCAGACATCACGGCAATCCTGCACACAGTCCAGGCTTTTACAGAGTTGCCAACGATTGCGCCTGTTGGCTATCAGGTCGAGATCACTGGAGATCCGGGCAACAACTTTGACGGTTACTACGTTGAGTTCACGCCTAACAGCGGCAACTTTGGTGAAGGCCAATGGTCAGAAACTGTTAGCCCAGGCGTTCAATATCAGATCAACAACACGACAATGCCGCACCTGTTGGTGCGCCTGCCAAACGGTCAGTTCCATTTCGGGCCGGCTGATGGCAGCACGCAAGGCGGTGTTGAAATCCCGGCTTGGGGTGAGCGGACTAGCGGCGATTACGAGACTTCGCCTGACCCCAGTTTTATTGGCTACCCCATCAACGACATTTTTATTTACAAGAACCGGCTGGGTTTCTTGGCAGATGAAAACGTCATCCTGAGTCGTGTCCGTGAGTTTTTCAATTTTTTCCCAGAGACAGTTACTGCGGTCTTAGACACAGATCCGATCGACGTTGTCGCCAGCAACAACCGAGTGTCGGTGCTGCGTTATGCCGTGCCGTACCAAGACGAGCTAATCCTGTTCTCTTCGCAGTATCAGTTCAGGTTTAACGCTGCAGAAACTGTGTTGACGCCTAAAACGGCGCAGATCACGGTGCTGACGCAGTTTGAGGTTGACGTCAACGTCAGACCACAGCTGGCTGGTGGTGGCATCATCTTTTGCCAAGCCAACGGGGAGTTTTCGCAGTTCCGAGAATTTAGTGTCCGAGGAGCTGGTACGGCGCTAACTGCAGACGCGCAGGACTTGACGGGTTACGTCTCGGCGTTTGTGCCGAGTCAAGTCTTCAAGATGACCGTGAATGACACCAGCAATGCGGTGTTTGCCGTCAGCGGTCTGACTGGCCACAAGAGCCGGATCTACGTCTACAAATACTTCATTCGCAACTCGGGCTCAGGCGCCGAAAGGGCGCAGTCCAGTTGGAGCTATTGGGATTTGGAAAGCGCTGATGAAGTGCTGCAGATCTTGTGCATCCGCGAGACGTTGTTTGTTCTTGCCCGGTACGGCACCAACATCTTTTTAGAAAAACTGCCGGTGCAGGATCGCTCGCCAGAGCCTCCAACAAATGCGCCTTACCCACTAATGCTGGACCGGCGCATCTCCACAACGACGGAGACGCCAACTGCATTGCGCGTCGCAGCAGGCACCTACAACGCAATCACCAAGCAAACGACCTGGACGCTGCCGTTTGCGGCAACAACGTCAATTCAGGCATGGTCGGGATACAGCACGACTGGCAACGGCGGCGTCAGGCTGGCAACCATTACGTCAGGAACGTCGATCAGCGCCAACGGTGACTGGTCATCGCAGCCGATCTACTTCGGGGTGCCGTACAAGTTCCGCTACAGGTTTACGCGCTTCAAGCTCTACAAAGAAATCGGTGGCGGCAAGGCAGCAGCCAACGTCGAAAGGACGCAAGTTCGCAACGCGAAATTGCGTTATCACGAGACCGCTTTCTTCCAAGTCCACGTCATCCCAGAGGGGCGTGACACTGGCATCTACACGTTTGACGCCACGGTCCTTGGCAGCCGGGTTTCTGAACTTGGTTCGGCAAACCCGAACGGTTACGACACTGATGAGAACCGTTTCTTCGAGGGTGTATTCAACGTCCCGATTAACAGTCGTGGTGAGCGTTGCATGGTGGAGATACACAACGAATCGCCGCACCCTTGCAAGTTCTCAACTTGCGAGTGGATTGCACTACTTACCGGCAAAGCGAGGTCACTGCGATGAGGTGGATTCAGGCGAACGAACAACGGGCCATACAGGTGGGCCTAAACCTGCGTAAGCAGGACGAGTTGGAGGTGTCGCTAAGCCACGGCCTCGCCCCCGTGGAAGCCTGCATGTTGAGCTATCGGCAGAGCCAGGTGTGCCAGGCCATTGAGGGCGACGACGGCTCGTGTGTGGCCCTTACGGGCGTCGTTGGCAAGACCATCTGGCTGCTGGGCTCGACCAATCTGACGGCCACAAAAAATCATCGTCTACAGCTGTGTAGATATGGACGAGAATGGGTTGACTTTTGCCTTGAGTCTGCAGGCGGTTACGTCGAGAACATGGTCTATTCCAAGAACAAAAGATCGATTCGTTGGTTGAAGCATCTGGGCTTCACGGTGCAGGAGCCTGAGCCGTTTGGTCCGAGCGGTGCTTTGTTCTGCCCGTTCTGGAGGTACTTGTAATGATCGTTTTATCGCCATTAGCCGTTGGTTTTGGTGTTGCTAATGCAGGCCTTGGCGTACTGCAGAGCTTTGCCAACTACCAAGCGCAGAAACAGGACTACCTCAATAAGACGGCATTTGCTGAGGCCAACTCAGAATTTGCGGCGTACCAGGCTGGGCTAAACAAAGAGGTCACTGACCTCAATAACCAATACGCCTTCTGGGGTCAGACGCTGGACTACGGCCAGAAGATGATTCACGCCAACTCGATGCGCAACGTCGAGTTGATGAAGTCGATTGCGCAGGCTGAAGTTGTACGGGATACGCGTGCAGCGGCTGGTGCTTCTTACGTCTTGGACTCAGAAGCCATCGGGCAGTCCTATGCAGAAAATTCAATGCGTGACGCTGTCGCATTGCAGCAGTACCAATGGCGGTCGCTGCAGGCACGCGCGTCTGTGCAGGCGCGAGGCACTGCTGGCAAAAGCATTGACCGCATCGTCAATAACTACGCCAGACAGGAAGGCGACTACCGCACAATTCAGCAAATCAATCAGGGGCTAGCTGATCGTCAATACGACCGAGCGCAGACCGGCCGGATTGCGAAATACCTGAGCCAATACAACAGCCAGCAGTATTACCAGCAGGCGGATGTGTTCGATCCGATCGCGCCGTTCCCGCCACTGCCAACAATGATGCTGCCGCCTGCGCCGTCAATGAGAGGCGGCGGGCCAAGTGCTGGCGCAGCCGTACTTGGTGGCCTTGGCGCTGTCGTTGGTGGCGTTAATTCAGCCATTGGCATGCAAGGAGCAATTAACAAACTCTGATAGCCATGACACAACTACCTCTCGGCCAAATCCGTCCTGCCGCTCAGCCGGTCAACGCCTTTTTCCAGCCAGGCAAGGCAAACGTTGCTGCAGCCACAGCACAGCCAAGCGTTCCGCAGATGCCGCAGCTCGGCACGCAAACGCAACAAGGTGGCTTCAATGTGCAGGGCTACAACTCGTTTGACGAGCTGGCCAAGTCGCTGTCAGTCTTTAGCAAAGAGGCGCTGTCGCTAGGCAAGAACCTTGCACTCAACTACGTCAGCGATCAAATCAAGGCTGGCTATGAGGACGAGGTAAAAAACCAAACAGCGCTAGCTGCGGTCAATATCCAAAACGATTTAGAAGAGGGTGCGGCAGATGCCGCAAACGAAATTGCTCAACTTGAAAAAGTTGATCCACCTGCAGCAGAGTTATTAACTGACTCAAACCCGTATCGCTTAGTCGGCAGGCGTCGCGCGGCGGCACAGCTTGCCAAGGGTGACGTAAGAGGAGCAGTGCTTGGTCTGTTGACTACAGATGCGGCCCGGCTGGCCACGCTGAAGCCTGGCAGTCCAGAGCTAACAAAAATGCGAGTAGAAGTTACACGTCAGGTCGCTCAAAAGTATGGTCTGAGCGGCAGCGAACCTGAATTTATTAAATATGTACTGCCTGAAATTAACGAGTCTTGGGACATATTCAGCACTAAGCAGGCAAAAATGTTCAACGATGAACTTAAGATTAACACGCAAAATCTTGTAATAGCGGACGTTGCAAACACAATCCCGTTCTTACTGGGCAAGGGGGCGCCAGACGAAAACGGACAGCTAGTAAGGCCAGGGATGCCGAATTTTTATGGAGCAGCAAGCCGAGAACTTACAAGAATTATTGACAACCATATGCGCATGTTGCCGCCGGCAGCGCGTCGCGAGGTTATGCAGAATTTGCAGACCGAACTGTTCGGAACGCTTGCCAGGGATCCGTTCGCACAAAGAATTCTGCAAGGAATTCGTGGTGGCAACCCTACTCTGCCAATGGAGTTGCGCCCTGCGCTAGGAGAAACAAATCGGTTTCAAAACCTGCAAACAACAGTTGCTGGAACGCGAGCACAGGTTGATCTTGTTGAGCTGAACAACAAAGCGGCCTTGCAGCAGTTCATGCAAAGGGATTTTTACGGGCCAGGAGGCTTGGCTGAGTATGCCGAAACAGACCCAGGCTTTGCGGATGCTTATGAACGCGCAGAGCAAAGGCTGAGAGGGTTGGGCCATACACAGCCGCAGGTTGAGTTAAACAAAATGGTCGACCAAAACCAGCGGAAAATCCAAAGAACGCAAATGTTTGATTTGCCGGATTTGGATAGTCGATTGGACCAAATACGTCAACTGCCGCTGCAAAATTTTTCAGGAGAAATGCTTAATCAGCTACAGCGAGACAACATTGAATATATTCGAGGCTTGCCTTCTGAAGCTCAGCAAAGAGAAGCTCGCCAAGAACTTAGGAAGCAAGTCGCAAAAGGAGTACAGCGGTTTGAGAATCTCCGAAACTATATCAATAACCCGCTGCAAGCAAATCTTTTAACAGTTACGGCCAACCCTGTAATTGAAAAAGCTATCGGCAAGCAGCAAGCAGATGGCTTGGCCGAATTTATTAGAAACGACGCCGCCAATCCCGCTGCCAAAATTACAAAACCAGAGGCGCGTCAGGCAATAGAGCTTATCCGTCGACGCTTGATAGAGGTTGGAGAAGCCGCTCTGTTGCCTTTGGAGCAAGGGACTCCTGACAGCACAAAAGAGGCGGAGGTTAGTAAGGCAATGTCAAAGTTTTTGGACTCGCCTGAGTACAAGGATTTAATTAACAGCCTGCAACCGCCAGCCCCAGTTCAGCCACAAGCAGCCGTCCCTGCTGGCCCTGTTGTGTACGGTCGCGAGCAAGCGGCTGACATTACACCTGGCATCGCTGCTAATTACAAAAAGCAGCCAGTGTTGAGTGGCAAATGGGTGCGGGCAGAGCAACAAGCGTTGAGTGTTGACGAAAACGCTTACAGCGAGCAACTTCGCAAAGCAGCTGCAGACGCCAAGGTCACGCCAGCTCGTTACCTGTTTGAACATATTCAAAGGTATTACCTAAAGCTGGATGCTGACGGCAGTTTTAGGCGATTCCTGCAATTTCAAATTCTCAAACAAAAGCAAAACGACACGGTCAGTTTTAACCAGCCAGGCATGTCGTTTGACGGACAGAAGGTTGCATACGTCCCCAATGACATCACCAAACCAGGTGGATGGTTAATGGGGATATTGGCTGGGGCAATGACGCCAGCTGACAAAGAGATGCTTCGTAATTATGCGGAGCAAATGCGCCGCAATGGCTCACGAGAAGCAATCAAAGAAATACAGCGGCTCAATATCCAATACCGCCAGTACGGACTTCATTTTCCCCTCGCCTAAAAACCATGCCTAACTTCAACATTTCACCTGTTACTGACGATGAGCTGCAGCCGGTCATTCCGGCAGAAGATCCTGAGCCGAAAGAGGACAAAAACATTTTTCAGCAGTTTGTATCAGCGTCTATAAACCCGGCATTTGTATCGGCGCCACGCATGGGGCGGGCAGAGCAGGAATATCGGTTTGAAGAAAGCCTTGGCCCTCTTAAACCGTTAGGGCAGCTAATGAATGTGTTGGCTTCACCGCGAGCCAAAGATCAGTTGCTTATTGGCCCTGTAAATGCAATATCAAAACTTGGAAACGCCCTTGGCGACGTTATTTTGCGCAAGCCGTCTGTCGACACGTCTGACGCTTGGCAAATCTCTCCTGAATTTGCTGCTAAATACAATCCATTCACGTTGGGGCAAATGGGTCGTACAGACCCAGCGCCGTCAGATGAAGCGGCAGAAGACGTAGGAGCGGCAATCGGCGGTGAGGTTGTTGCTGCTGCCATCAGCATGGGGACTCTAAATGTCCTCAAAAATTCGCCAAAAGTTGTCCAGGGTTTGGACAAGTTGCGGAAGACGCCGGCTATTAAAAACCTGTCAGTCAGGATGGCGGCTGACCCAAAACTGCGAAACAAGGTTGGTTTGACAGTTGAAGGGGCTAAAGCCGTTGGCAGTTCCACTCTTGCGACTGCATTTATTGACCCGCGCGATGGCAATGCTCTCAACCTTCTAGATCTGTTTGGTGTTGAGGCGCCAGGAAGGATTGACGAAGAAGACGATTACTTCACTGCGTTTGGCAAGGCGGCAACGGTAGATGGCCTTTTGGCCCCATTGGCTGTGTTGGGAGGGCTGAGCTTTGTGCCGCCTATTAAACGTGCGCTTGTTAATGACGGCACAGGCTTTTTCGACGAATTAGGCAAAGTTGAGCTTGAGCCGTATATGCCACCGGCAATCGACCCCAGCAGGGCTTTGCCGCCGGCACCACCCAAATACGACTCAGCGATTGCGCGGTCACTAGACGACCAAACTCAAATCGCTCAGGTCGTGCAGCAGCGGAACCGCCTGCAGGACATGGGCGTGGTTGAGCAAGGCGCTGGTGGACAGCTTGAGCTTGCAATGCCTGGCGTCATCAACCCTGAGATCAAGCTGCAGATTCGTCAGCTGCAGACGCTGCGAGGGCAGCTGCTCAAAGCCCAGGTCGATGAAGGCGTAGACGTTGTGCAAGAGCTGGGGAAGGTTGACCAGCAAATTGTGGATTTGATGCAGTCGGGTGAAGCAGCCAAGCTGCCGCCCTCTGCCACCACAATCCAGCCTGAGCTGGATCTGCCAGATGGCCGGCCAGAAATGGACACAATGCTGGCCCAGCTGGATGAACTGGATGACGCCGCGTTGCGGCAGATGCACAGCGACATCACCGCGCCAGATCGGGCAGCACGAACTGCCGCGCAGATGGAAGAACTGCAAGCAGTTGTGGAGGGCAACCCTGAGCGCTTGAGCCAAATCCAGGCACGTCTGGAGGCAGGTGAAGTCACTGAGACTGGCGCTAAGCGTCTTGTGACTAAGGAGAAAAAAGCACTTGAGGCAGCGCAAGCACAGCTTGATGAGATCCAGGCACGAACTGCTGAGCCCGAAAAACTGGTAGGCGACCAGCTGGAGTTGTCGATCAGCCAGCAGATGGCGATGGATCTGACTGAAGCGCCACGGATGAAAACCTTTGACGAGATTGCTCAATCCAAGGTTCGGTCGGGCTACCGCAACGCAGCTGAATACAGAGACGCGCTCAACCAGTTTCCGCGTGATGTGCTGCGGGGTATGACTGCGCCAGGGCAAAGTCCACGCGTAGCGCAGTTGGTTAAAGCCCGGACAGGGCGCCGGATTTGGTCAGCCAAGAAAAGCGACATTATTGACGCCTTGGTTGAGCTGAGTGAACGGGAAGATCGGTTCTTGCCTCCAGAGATGGCGCAAACCGACATGAATCTGACCATGAATCAGTTCGGCGCAGATGCCCCGTTGTTCGAGCTGCCTGCCGACCTGACCGTGCAGGGGCGCATGGTCAAGATGGTTGACGCTGATGGCATCGAGCAGTCAGTACCCGTGTCTGACTTTGTTCGTCGGGGCATGGACGGCGTTACGCGCGAGCGCCTGAAGCAAGAAATTATTGAGCAGGCCGTCAAAAACGGAGAGGTGCAGCCGCCTATCACTCCAATTCCTGAGCGTCCACGCACTGATCTTGCTCAAGGCGATCTGTTTGACGTGCAGCTCAACCTGGAGGGCATGGATGTCCCGCTGTATCAGGCCTCTAAAAAGCCCCTAGAGGCTGTGCTGGAAGAACTGCGCTTGCGATACAACTACCGCGTGCTCGACGAAGCAGCGCAAAAAGCACAGAAGCAGGCGCTAAAAGACGCCTATCGCTGGAACGAGCTGTCGTGGGCAGAGAAAAAGCGCATCGGCATGACGGAAGGCCGCCTATACGAAGGCATCAAATTCGAGAAGACCCTGGACGCACCAGCCAAAACACGCAAACCAAGGAAGCCAGGTGACGCTGTTGTCAAAAAGGAAAACCTCTACGAGGGCGCAACTAAACCAAAGACCTTCCGTTGGACCGCAAAAGGTTTGATTGAGGAGGGGGCAACCCCACCCCCGCCACCACAAGGGATGAACTGGTTTAGGCGGATGCGTGGAGAAAAGGTAGAGCCACAGCCACCCAGCTCAGGCAAGAAAAAATCAAAGGGACTTGTCGAAGTGACGCCAGTGCAGAAGCAAGAAAATGCTATGACTCGGCGTGACATTGCCAGTCAGCGAGAGACATTGCTCAAACGACGAGCAGCCGCGCAAAATAAAGCGAACGGAGCACGGTGCTGATGGCTGACTGCAATGACCTAAATAAAGAGCTGCAAGAAATTGACGAGGAACTGCGTCTTCTCGATCAACTTGAGGCGCAGCTCGACTCCGTTGACGAGCTTGCAAAGGCAACGCCAGACCTCAACACCACGACGATTAAGACCTACACAGGCGATGAGATCAAAGTCAACGCAGCAGAGCACGCCGCGCTTGGCGAGCTAACAGCCGTTGAGATGGGAGAGGAGGCCGTCATTGACTTAGTCACTGATGGTTTCAAAACAGGTCGGCGCCCTACAGGGGAAACAGGCAGGGCGCTGAATTACAGGCAGCTGGACCCATCGCAGGAAAACCTGGCGGCACTGTTGGAGGTGCTCGGTTTTCGGCGTGCCAACACAAAGCGGGGCATCGAGCTGAAGCGTCCGTTTACTCAACAAGCTGCCAGCAAAGCGCTGATGCGCATGGCCGGAGAAAGTGGCGCAAACCCCAGAGACTTAGCTAAATCGCTGAGCCGTCGCTTTAAGGGAATCGACAATCTGCCTGCCAGCGTTTACAGCGTTGCAAAGGCACGTTGGGAAACTTCGACTGAGTTCGCGGCGATGCTCGAAGATATGGCGGACGCCATTGACGAGAGCCGTCTAACGGACGAGATGCGGGTAGAGCTGGGCAATGCGTCCCGGTGGGCTCATTATTTTGAGCAGTTGGATGCTGCGGTTCGTAGGCGAATTGGTCAATCGCTGAAATCGCTGCAGTTCAAAGCAGACGACGACCAGATCCAACTGGTCGACGTTGGCAAAGACGTCACTGAGCTGACGTTTGAAGACATCGCTGAAGGCAGCCTGTTGGCTCAAGTTCTTGAGCACGTCGACAATGGCGACGCGATGAAGCTGCGGCGAATCGCCAAAGCCAAGCGGGTGATGGCGGTCACTAAGTCGCCTATCAACCGGCCAAACTTTCTTGTCGAGCTGGAGGTTCTTAATCAATACAGAAAGAACAACCTGTTCTCGTCAGTTTCTTCGTGGGGTGTTCGCAACTTGTCTAGCGGCTTTGTCGCGGCAAACCTGACTCTCGAAGACATTGCTGGCGGCGCTCAACGCGTTGGCGTACTTGGCGAGTGGCACGCAACGGCCTATGCCGCAAACAAAGTGTTTGGCGGTTTTGGCATGGCGTGGCAAAACGCCACAGATTCGCTGTTCACTGGCAAGTCACGCATGGCAGTTAATGCACTGCGGGACATCAACCCAGAGGTGTTGGCTGAAAATCAAAAGTTTGTAGAAGACACTCTCACCACCAGTTGGGACAACTTCTTTGGCAACATCACGCTGAAAAAGAATCCGTTCTCTGGCAGCGAGGGTTATCTGCCTATTGGCACAGTCCTCAGCTTTCTAAATGTCGTCAATGCTTCCACTGCATTGGTCGTAGGCAAGTTGGTCGCACAACTGCCAGGCAGATTTAAGGGAAGCACTGCTGGCTACATGGCCAGCTTCCGTCTGCTCAACGGAGGCGACGAGTTCCTGCGGACAATGGCGTGGACTTGGAAGACTGAGCATGAAGCAATGCTTCGGGCTATCGAAGACAGCAGAGGCGTGATTAGCGAGAAAACAGGCAAGCCCATCTCAATGGCTGAGGTTGAGGAAATTGCAGAGGGATATACAAACAAAGCTTTGTTTAGCGGGAGAATGACTGATGACGATTTGGCCAGGTTTAGGAAAGAGCGCAATGCAACGCTGGGGATGCCCCCAGGCAAAGAGGTAGATACAGAAGAGCTGCGCTTGCAGCTTTTTAATAACTTGAACGGGGTGCCGAACGTTGGTGACGAGATAGCTGACATTGGCGTCAAGCGGATGGAGGACGTGACGTTTACAGGCAAGCTGCCAGCTGGCGTACAAAGCGTGCAAATGCTGCGGGCCAACCCTCTTGGCGGTTATTTGCTGCCTGTTTTCCGGTCGGCATATCACGGTGTTGCTTATTTGATGAGCCGCAATTTCGTCTCTGCAATCGCAAATGCGTTGGTGCAGCAGATCCGTCATGCAAAAGGGACTGTATCTAAAGCTGATCTGATTGATGCGCGCTCGCGAGCGTTGGTTTCATCGATGCTTGCAGGATCTCTTTGGGTCGCCTGGAGTAAAGGAATCTGGAATGACGGCGGTCCTAGCCGCGCAGACAAGCCTGCTCGTGAAGCTTGGTTGCGGCGCAACCCCATGTATTCAATCAATGTCGGGTTTGGCAACAAGCCAGTCGCAAAGATCCAAACCAAGTCGATCGACTTTTTCGACATGCTTGGTTTTACGTCCGATATTTATCGTGCGTTTGACGAAGGCATTATTAAAGGAGGCGATTTTGAGTATGCAATGAATCAGGCTGGCACCATTATTGCCAACACGCTCAGCTCAAAAGCTGGCTTGACTGGCCTGACTTCAATCATGAACGCGTGGACAAACCCAGAGCGTTACGACATGCAGTGGGCAATGCAGCGTCAGATGAGCGGGATTATGCCGAATTCAGGATTGCTTGGAAACTTTGCTCGCATGAACAACGAGCCAGGCGCCTATCCCGACAAGCGTCGCGATTTGACTCTTAAAGAGGCCGGCATGATGGGCAAAAGCCAGGTTGGACAATTCTTGCAAGGGTTTGGCAGTTATTTGGGAGATGGCCTGCTTGGCAACTTGCCAGGGTATGACGAGCTGACTGATCGGCCGTACAAGCGTGACTGGACAGGGGGTGCAATGGATCGCCCAATGGGCCTTCCTGCTGACGCCACCATTCCTTATATGCCGCTAATTCCTTCACAGAGCCCTGTGTTTAGGTATTTGGAAGAGCATGGATTTGGCGGCAAGCCTCGCGCTGATGCCAAGGTTTCGCTTGGCTTGGTCTCTAGCAGCGATTTAGATGCCATTACTTCATATAAAGACATGCAGATGACAAACAAGGAAGAGGCGTTGTATCGACAAAAATTCTTGACTGAGGTTGGCACCATTGATGCGGCAACCCTGGGCCTGCCCAAAGACACAGTCATCGATAAATACGTTTTAGGCAAAAACTTCAACCAGGCAATGCTTGCGATTATGGAAGACGAGGCCTACAACGCTGTTCTTGCGTCGCCTGTTTTGAGCCCTAGCCGCAAAGTTGCGCCAAACAAAACGCTAGAGCAACGGCAGACGTTGTCAAAAATGCACAACGAGGCTTACAAACCAATCCGTCACATCATTGATTACTACGATCGCCTTGGCCTGGCGGCCATGTACGCCGAATCAGATACGTTTCAACAGCGTCATGCGGCGTACCTGAAGAAATACGCTCTTGAAGAGCAAGAGCGTCGCGAGGCTCTGTCAGGTCTTGGGACATCGCGCCAGTAGACGTCTGGCTGGGGTGGACGGCATCGGACATAATGATTACTACGAGCCTGTAGTGGTCTGGTCCTATGCCCGTCTCCTACTCAACTCATACGGTTGCGTCGACGGCGACGGGTAGTGCCCTGCAGTTTGCTGTCAGCTATCCCTACATCCTGCGCAGTCACGTCAAGGTGTACTACGGCAGGGACATCTTGGCCGGTACCCATACGTCGTTGTTGGTCGACGGTGTTGACTACAACTGGACTACGGACACGCAGATCACGCTGACTGCTGCACCTTCTGCGCAGTCAACGCTGACAATTATTCGTGAGACGCCAACCAGCGCGCAGCTGGTGCCGTGGCAAGACGGCTCAAACCTGATTGCAGAAGACCTCAATAAGTCAGACAAGCAGAACCTGTACGCAGTGCAGGAGGTCCAAGACAAAAACCAACTTGCGTCTGACGATGCAACGGCTGCGTCAACAGCAGCAAACGCATCAACAGCAGCGGCAAATGCTGCGCAGGCAGACGCCAACACTGCAATCGCAACGGCCAACACGGCGTCGACTAATGCGTCGGCTGCAGTCACAACAGCTAACGCTGCATCGGCAACGGCAAATACGGCGAACACAAACGCCACGGCAGCTCAGACAGCCGCGACTAATGCGCAGACTTCTGCGGCCAATGCGGCGACTGACGCTGCCGCTGCTCAGACGTCAGCAACAGCTGCACAGACCAGCGCTACAACAGCTCAAACAAGCGCAACAGCCGCGCAGGCATCGGCCACCTCTGCTGCAACAGATGCGGCATCAGCTATTGCTACGGCAAACACTGCGTCGACTAATGCCACAACGGCGCTGAACAACTCACGCCAATCAGACGGGCAGGGTGGATTTACATCTGCTATCAGCCTGGCAAACACTGCAAATACAACAGCAAACTCTGCAACCAGCACCGCTACAACTGCATCAACCAATGCCACGAATGCGGTAACGACAGCAAACGCTGCAAGCGCGACGGCAAATGCAGCCTCAGCGGCTGTGGCAAACGCTGCGTTTTATTCGCCTATCGCTGCCTTGGCGAACTTGCCAAGCAGCCCTGCTAACGAAGACCGAGTAGAGGTCGTTAATTCAACTGGCGTTGAGAGCAATAGCGCTGTGTCAGGCGTGCCGTCAGGGTTTGTCGGCTCCACAAATTTGACAGTACGGCTGCAATACAGTTCGTCGTCTACGAAATGGGAGTGGCAGCAGTATTTCGCGGCTGATCCAGAAAATCGCTACGCAACCAACTATCTGCCTGTCATCAAAGGCGATGGCACGTCGAGCGGGCAGGTCGGAAAAATCACACTGAATTGCTCGAATAACAACCATGGTGTGTCGTTGTCGTCGCCGCCTCACTCGGCAAATGCGACGTACAACCTCACGCTGCCTACGTCGCTGCCATCAGTTGCCGGCCAGGCGCTGACTGGCGACACCAGCGGCAACTTGTCCTTTACCACTATCGATGCTGCCTTTGTTTTAACTCCCCAAACCATGACGGCTAGCAAGGAGATTGCGGCCAACACAAATGCCGGGTTTATGGGCCCGGTGGTAACTCTGCAAAGCGGGGTGGAACTTACCATCCTGCAAAACTCTCAACTAACCCTCATCTCCTAATCATGGCTTACGGCAAGTTAAAAGCCGATGCTGTCATTTATGACAACCAAGGCAGCGACGCAGAGGTTTCGATCTCGACTCTGGCCGCAAACGCAAACAAAGCAAACGTCGATAGTCCAACTTTTACCGGCACACCTGCTGCGCCTACAGCGGCACAGGGCACAAACACCACACAGATTGCAACGACTGCATTTGTGACGGCTGCGATTGACCCTAATACTGCAAAAACGGACGTTTCACAGACGTTTGGTCCTGCCCAAATCTTTACCGCTGCAAGTGTCCACAACGGTGGCCTTGACTCGAACGGAAGCGTTGACGTAGCTGGATCGATCAGCATTGACGGTCCTTACAAGCAAACCGCTGAAGCTGTCAGCGCCCTAGACATTGATCTGAGCGCTGGCAACTACTTCACCAAAACCATCAACGGTAACTCCACATTCACCTTTTCCAACCCGCCTGCAAGCGGCACTGTTGGTTCTTTCACCCTGGAGCTGACTCACACCTCTGGGACTGTTGCTTGGCCTGATGGTAGCGGCGGTCAAGGCACTGTTCGTTTTCCTGCTGACACTGCCCCCACTCTTACTACTGGCAAGACTCACCTCTTCTTTTTTGTAACTGACGATGGTGGTACTACCTATCGCGGTGCTGCTCTCGTCGATTATGTGAACTGATTATGGATCCTATTACTCAACAACAAGCCCTGGCAGCCGCCGGGGCAGCTGGTGGCGATCCGGTGTACGTCGATGACGTATTTAGCACTTATGTCTATGAAGGCACAGGGTCGGCTCGAACCATTACGAATGGCATTGATATAAGTGGCGAAGGTGCCTTGGTGTGGATTAAAAGCAGAACAAGTGGAGAAAACCATGCCCTGTTTGACACTGAAAGGGGTGCTGGCAAACTTATTCAATCAAATTCAGACAACTACGAGTTAACAAGTACAGCGCGATTGAGCGCGTTTACTTCTAGTGGGTTTACATTAGGCACAGACGGCGCTACCAATGGCAGCGGAAATGATTATGTTTCTTGGACCTTCCGCAAAGCGCCGGGGTTCTTCGATGTAGTCAAATATACCGGCACAGGCGATACTGCACAATCTATTCCACACAATTTAGGCTGTGTCCCTGGTTTTATTGTTGTTAAAAACCTTGATGACACGGGCGGAAAACCATGGATATGTTACCACTCCGGCATGGGCAACAATCATTATCTGAAATTAAATGATGATGCGCTTGAGTCTCAAAACGAAAACATGTGGGATCAAACTAATCCTACCTCTACTCATTTCACTGTTGGCAGGGATAGTGATGTAAACAAACTTAATCACGAGCATATTGCCTACATT
>CEOD01027550.1_pt1 | contig 29406 bp, 29 predicted proteins | sample 530341 | NCBI WGS metagenome assembly CEOD01 (sample SAMEA2619950, study PRJEB7988) | marine metagenome | isolation source: saline water (ENVO:00002010), including | reverse complement strand
CCCTCTCGTCGCCGCGGGGGGGAAGTTTAGCTGGTGCATGACGATTCAGCCGCTGCGCAATCGATATTTCTTCAATCTGCGCAATCACCGGAAGATTCAGATTGTCGACGGGGAGATCGCCTATGTCGGCGGAATGAACTTCGGAACTGAATATGAGGGAAAATCAAAGGATGTAGGCCCCTGGCGCGACATGCAGATGGCCATTCGCGGTTCGGTGGTCGACGCCCTCCAAAGCGTTTTTGCCACTGACTGGACGTTCGCCACCGAGGAATGGTTGAGCGACTCCCGCTATACCGGCCGCTCCACCGAAGAGTCGAAGATCCCGGTCACCGTGGTCAATAGCGGCCCCGACGAACCTGATCGTTCCTTCCTCAAAACGTTCATCCTCGCCTGCAACCACGCCAAGGAACGCTTGGATATCTTTACCCCCTATTTTGGACCCGAGGATTCGGTCATCCTCGCGATGCAGCTCGCCGCTCGGCGAGGGGTGCGGGTGCGCATGCTCATTCCCACTCCCAACGAGCACCAATACATGGTCGATATCGGCCGCGCCCACTACGAGCAATTGATGGAAGACGGCGTGGAGATCTACGAATACCACCAAGCGGTCCACCACGGGAAGGTGTACCTGATCGACGACAATCTCTTCGTCCTCGGGTCAACAAACCTCGATGCCCGCTCCCTTCGAATCAATTTCGAAACCACCCTCCTCATCGAGGATCGGAAAACGCTCAAAGAGCTCGATGAGCACTACAAAATCTTCTTCGAACAAGCCGAACGGATCGATCTAGAACAGTTCCGCAATCAACCTCTCACGGACAAACTCAAACAAGGAATCTCACGCCTATTCGTACCGATTCTATGAACTTCCGCCTAGTCAGCCTCAATATCCAAAACCGCCTTGGCGAAACCAAAGCGAGCCTGCGGATACGCATCAAAGAGATCGCCGAGCAGCTCATCGCCCAAAGCCCCGATGCGATATGCCTCCAAGAGGTAGTGCCCGAAGCATACCCTCTTCTCCTCGAGGCCATTGATCCGAAAGATTCGGTCTTCTATCCGCGCGAAGATGGGACCCACACCGGCGAGGGAGTTCCCATTCTGCTACTCGGCGACGAGTTCTCGGTGTTCCGATCCGACCGCTTCTGGCTTTCGCCCACTCCCGACCAACCTTCGATCGGCTGGAAAGCCCGCTGCCACCGCCTGGCGGGTGTCCTCGGTCTTCACCCCGCAGAGGATCCGTCTGCCCGCATTTGGCTGATCAATCTTCACCTCGACCACAAAAGCCGGGAATCCCGCCGGAGGAGCCTCCAACTGCTCCAACAACGCCTGACTCAATACGACAGGGGTCAAAATGATCATTTTGTGATTTGCGGAGACTTCAACATGCGACCGCGCGATCCCCTCCTCTCGAAGCTTCTCACCGGCCCTCCCCCTCTTTGCGACGCCTCCTCCACCGATGGCGGAATTGACACCAGCCAGACCTACCACGGCTGGAGCCCCCTCCGGCTGGGCCGGGGGCGTCTGGACTACTGCTTTTACACCCCGACCCTCCATTGCGATCACTACGAGGTCGTGCCCGCGGAGAAGGATTGCAAACGCCTTTCCGATCACAACCTCCTTCGTATCGACTTCTCTTCGGCGGGGGACTGACAGTAAAACGCACCGTTCGCGGGGTTGAGATTTGCAGAACAGACCAAATCCAGCTTGTCTGCTACCCGTGGCTAGAAAAACAAACGGAAAATTGTGGGCGGAATTTGTCCGCAATGGCGGCAACGCCTCCAAGTCGTCTTCCGCGCCACAACGAATCGACCGGCGACCGGCCGATGGTGTCATCCTTGGCGTAGACCCGAGTCTGCGAGGGACGGGAATCGCGGTTCTCGAGACCAAGGGCAAGGTGGCCACGCTTCTTCACTCGGAGGTATTCCGGTTCCCCGCTTCCTACAAAACGGAGGGCTGCATCGGCGAAATCTCCCGCCGCATCGATCGTGTGCTGCAGGATTTCCCAGTGAAAATTGCCGCGATCGAAGAAGCCATTTACGTCCAAAACTACCGCACAGCCCTCACTCTAGGGGCCGCCCGGGGTTCGGCGATCGCCGCGATGGTTCTGCGCGGAGTAGAGATCAATGAGTACCCTCCCCTGAGAATCAAGCAGGCCGTCGTTGGCTACGGGCGGGCCAGCAAAGAACAACTGCGCAGCACTCTCATCCAAATGGTGGCAGGGGTTACCGAGAAGATTTCTCTCGATGAATCCGATGCTGTCGCGACGGCAATGTGTCATTGGTTGACTTCCCAACGAAAGCTGACCGTCAGCTAGGCTCGGACTCGGCGAATGACCATGTACCTCCGCCGGGGAATCCTCTCTCAATGGGCAGGGATCGTCGCGTTTCACGTCTTCGCCATATCTCTCTGCGCCGACGAATCGACCCCGCCACCAGAGGAAGCGGACCCAAATACCGAACGGCCCCAGCGGATTAGCAGTCGGGCCCCCGAACAGGGAGAGGTCGCCGAGGATGAAAACGACGGGTTACTCGAAGGGGCCGACTACGACTATCTCGACGATACAAAAAACCAGGTCTACCTCACGTTTGCCGAAAACCTGCAGATCCTCGACAGCGTTCTCTCCGGGGGGATCGAGCTCGACGATACCACTTTCGAAAACCATTTCCGCCTCCTTCCCTACCTCGTCTACGATGAGAGCGACTCGAGCGACTTCGCATTGAAACTGGACTACTCCGCATCGATCCACCTTCGCCGACTGCAGAAGAAGCTGCAGATCATCATCGACAACGGGGACCTCGCGCCACTCCCGAGCACGCAGCCCGACGAGGAGGATAGCGACCCCCAGATCGGCCTCCAACGTCTCATCCTGCGCCACACGTCCGTCAAGCTCGGGGCCCAGGTCCGGTGGCCTCCCGTCCTCTATGGCATCGTTTCATGGAGCCACCCTTTCACTCTCCGGCAGTGGCAGATCAACCCCCGCTACGATGTATTTTATCAGACCAATGATGATGGGTTCGGCACCGGGGGAAATCTGCAAGTGGGTCGCTGGTGGGACCAAAACACCTTCGCCCTCGACAGCGGATTTCGGATCACCGAGGCCACGGAAGGTATTGAGTGGGCCTCGGCCGCTACGCTCGGCCATGTGATTCGGCTCATCGACCCCCAGGACCCTCAACCTCTCGTATCCGCGCGCGCCTACAATGAGGGGATCAACCTGATCTACCGTATTTCGGGTCACATCAGCGGCCACAAAACTATCGACGAGCACCAGGTCATTTTGAACTACCGGTATCCGCTCCGCAAAAACTGGCTGTTCCTATTTGCCAGTCCCGAAATCAATTGGCAGCGTTCCAACAACTGGGCACCCGAGACTCGTATCCGCGTCGGCGTGGACATCCTTTTCTGGGGGATTACTCATTGAGAAACTGAGCAGGTTCAGCGGACCCCACCGCAGCAGCCCCCTGCCCAAGTCATGATGAAGCGCTTCTCGGCACTACGCCAAAATGGGCGCTTCTTCCATCGGTTCCTCGACAACGAGATTCCCGACGCTCGGCTTGAGGGGGTAGCGGAAGAGACGTCCTTCATAATTTCTCAGAACGATTTCATCCTCGGTTACCTTCTCCACGTAATCCGGATTGATCGGGATCTTCCCTCCACCTCCGGGCGCATCGATCACAAACTGCGGTATCGCGTATCCGGTGGTGTTCCCACGCAACGAACGAATGATCTCCACACCTTTCTCGACCGATGTACGGAAGTGAGCACTACCCGTGATCAAATCACACTGGTACAAATAATACGGCCGCACACGCATCATTAGCAGCCGGTGCACCAAGGATCGGTAGATCTCGGGATCATCGTTCACTCCCTTCAGGAGAACCGACTGATTTCCGATCGGAGTCCCCGACATCGATAGGCGTTCACAAGCCCGGTAGAGCTCTTCCGTGCACTCCTTTGGATGGTTCACATGGATACTCAACCAAATCGGTCCGTGTTTGCGAAGGATTGCGCAGAACTTATCGTTCAAACGCTGCGGCAAGAAGACCGGGATCCGGCTGCCGATCCGGATAAATTCAACGTGGGGAATCGCCCGCAAGCGACCGAGTAGGTAATCGAGTTTGGTGTCGCTCAGAAGCAGCGGATCACCCCCGCTCAACAGCACATCCCGAATCTCGGGGTGGTTCTCAATATATTCGAGGCCCGCTTCAAAACTGGGGTGAAAGTTATAATCCTGCGCGTTCGAGACCAGGCGACTCCGGGTACAATAGCGACAGTACGAGGCACACCGATCGGTGACCAGGAACAGAACGCGGTCTGGATAGCGGTGCACGAGGCCCTTGACCGGCATAGTCGACTCCTCCCCGACGGGATCGAGCAACTCCTCCGGTGCGATTCGGCTCTCCCCGCCGCGCGGGATCATCTGCAAACGCACTGGACAGTTCGGATCCTCTGGATCCAGCAAATTGAAAAAATATGGAGTGATCGCCAGCGACAATTTGTGTTGGGCAAACTGAACCCCTGCTTTCTCATCAGGGGTCAGGGTCATATACTTCTCCAGCTCCTCTACCGATGTGATACGATTCTGGAGCTGCCAGCGCCAGCTCTTCCACTTTTCCTCCGGGACATCTGACCAGTGCCCCTGGCCTTTAAACCATTTTTCACGGCGATCGTGTGGATACATAAAATTACTTTCTAACTCTTATTCTTAAAAAAGGAGACGGTATAAAGACATCCCCTGAAAGTCAAAGTCTCGGGAGATTTCGCTCTTCGCCATGCGCGAATCTCAGTGCGATTTGAAATTCCCCTGCAAAACCTGCGGTTTTTTCTTTGCGCCCGACACCGCAAGCGATCACAAAGACCAACATGGAATATCAACCTGCGGTTTTTGCCCTCGAGGACGGGAGCTGTTTTTATGGCATCGCTTTCGGCGCCAAAAAAACGGTCGTCGGTGAGGCCGTTTTCAACACGAGCATGACTGGCTACCAGGAAATCCTTACGGATCCCTCATACTTTGGTCAGATCGTAACGATGACAGCGCCTCAGATCGGGAACTACGGTGTGAACACGGATGATATCGAATCCGATCTGCCGCAAGCCAGTGGCTTTGTCGTGCGCGAAATCAGCCCAGTGGCTAGCAATTGGCGCTCAGCACAGAGCTTGCCTGAATACCTCGCGGACAATGGGATCCCCGGTATTAGCGGTGTCGACACACGGACGATTACAAAAAAGCTCCGCACTTCCGGTGCGATGAAGAGCTGCCTCTCCACGGAAGGAATTTCCGGAGAAGAAGCCGTACGGCGCGCGCGCGAATGGTCCGGCATTGTCGGGATCGATTTCGTCAAGGAGGTCACCTGTGATCAACAGGGTGCCTTTGCAGGGACCGAAGAATCCTGCCGCCCTTTCACTGTGGTCGGCACACAACTCGGGACCAAGAAGGAGGATCGCAAGCGCTACCGGATCGCCGCGATCGACTACGGTGCCAAGGATTCGATTCTCAAGAATCTCTATTCCCACGGGTTCGACGTGACCGTTTTTCCTGCCACTTGTTCGGCCGAGGAGATCAACGCTTTTGATCCCGATGGAGTCTTCCTTTCCAACGGCCCCGGTGATCCCGCAGCTGTAACCTATGCACACGATACGGTTCGTAGCTTAATCGATAACTATCCTGTCTTTGGTATCTGCTTTGGCCACCAGGTCATTACCCATGCGATCGGCGGAAAGACTTTTAAACTCAAATTCGGTCACCGCGGCGGCAATCAGCCCGTGAAAAACATTGAGACAGGTCAGGTCATTATCACCGCTCAAAATCACGGTTTCGCCACCGAGCCCGATTCGGTCAACGAGCGGGCCATTGTCAACGAGATCAATCTCAACGACAAAACGGTCGCCGGTCTCCGACTCAAGGACCGCCCCGTATTTTCCGTTCAGTACCATCCCGAAGCGGGTCCTGGTCCAAACGACGGCACTGGGAATTTCGAGAAGTTCTACCAGATGGTCGCCGAGTACGCCGAGAAGCGGTAGTCCGCTCGCGGTTTCGCATCTCGCCATTCCGGTACTTTCAATTGACGGCCGCCCTCCCCTCTAGCCAGGGGACGGGTGAGCCGTTTTTTTTGGCTCCTATCATTACCGCCAGTCTTTGCTCCCTCGCAGGGAACACCTTGCTTTCACAAAGAGAAGCCCCCCGATTGCCTCGACTGAACGAGCTGGCCAATCCGACGACAAAGACACCCCACGCCCCGGAGGTATCGAAAAATGCGGCGGACCAGCTTCCACAAGCCGACCGGTAGTCAATCAGTGGTTCGGACCCCTTCCGTGAGCTCACACTGAATCACAAAATAGGACGAACTATCAAGACGTCACCTGGACGCCTTGTGATGCAGGTCCTCCCGTTACGGTTGAGAGAACCGCTGTACCCTAGCGGGGATTAGTAATCCCGCAGTGTAATCAACCCCCAGAGGAGTGTTACACTGTCGCCGCTGTAGTTATCACGAGTAGTTACGTCGTTGACCGACACATCAGCAGTCGTGAGTCCAGGACGCTTGAAAGTTCCTTGTTCCGACTTAACGATCCCGAAGAAGTTATAACCTTCGTTCGGATTGAGCATATTCTCACGCTGGGCGGTGGTCGGACCGGTATTGCATCCGGACAGGGCTACGAGGCAAAGAGCAGTCAACAACAGGGCGAATTTTTTCATCTCGACCAGAATCGACTCCCTCGTGGGATTTGGCAATGAAATTTTAGCCCTTAACCGATGAACCTTACTCTCGGACCATTCTTGCGCGAAGAAGTATCTTTGCGGTCCCACCGTTCGACCGGAGCAATTCCACTCCGTCGACGTATAGGATCTCTTCACCGTCCTCCTCGACAAATCGCTCTTTCATCTGCCGCTCAGTATTCAACTCGGCATCGTAGGGAATCCAAACCAACCGATTCTCTTTGAGAAATCCCCGGTAGGTGACGGTCTCCCCTTTCTGGGTCACGTCGGCAAACAATAGGCCGTTGCGAAAATAATTGCTGGATTCGACAAAGGTCATCTCGCCGTCCACCTCGAACGCCGTGAGTCCTTTAACCGCATCGCCACTCTTCCAATATTCTGCGGCGAGCGGAAGGGTTCGCAGAATCTTCCCGGAAGATTCGATCGAGAGTTCCCCTTTCCACGTCCCCACGTAGCGATCCAAATAGGCCTGTGCCTCCGCTTTCTTGTCGGAAGATGCGTTCGCCGATCCACCCGCCGCGAAGCTCAATAATGACAGCAAAAATATAAACCGGAGCATACGAAACACACCATAATCAATGGGAGCCATTCCGGTCAACCCACAGAAGCATGGGTCCTCGATCTTCCAAAGCGAGCGCTACGAAGCCTGTTCCTTGAGGGGAATCCCCCGACGACCGTCTACTTCAACAGTCGCCATCCCACAGATTCCGGCAGCCTGCAGACCCGCTTTTCCGTCCTCAAACACAAGACACTTTCGCGGGTCCACGCCGAGCTGCTCCGCCGCGAGGAGAAAACAATCGGGAGCTGGCTTGCAGCGGGACACGTCCTCGGCCGCCACAATCACATCTACCATTTCAATCAAGCCCGTCACTTCGAGTGACTTTTCCACGGCGACCCGAGCGCTCCCCGAAGCCACACCGGTCGGAATCCCGTGCTGATGGGCGTAGCGCAAATGTTCCACTACGTCGGTAAAGGACCGCAAGGTGTCGATTTTACGGTGATAGAAATCTTCCTTATACTCACCGACAAGATCGGCGTTCAGGGCATCGCCAAACCGTTCATTCAGCTCGAGGACAACCTGCTCCAGGGATTTTCCCGCCGACGCATAAAAGTAGTCGACCGGCAGATTCCAGGTCGCGCCCGCCTCTCGAAGTCCAAAATTCCATGCCTCCAGATGAAGTGGCATCGAATCAATCAACGTTCCGTCACAATCAAAAATATAGGCATCGAAGTGCCCAGTTGGGAGAGCTAGCAGCATGGTATGCGAAAAGGGAGCACTCGATTTCCAATCAGGTCAAAAGCAATTCTCAATCTTTCCAGAAACGTTACATATGGGATCGTCATTGCGATCCTTCGAAGCAATTCATGTACCCGATTGTTGGAAACAAATCCCAAATCTACCCCAAATCGATATTCCGCTTTCAAACAGGTGCGTTGTCCTCATACTCCGCTATAGGTATGTCTGAAACAAAAAAACAGATAGGCGATAAGCGCAAACGGCTGCGCAGCACCCATCGAGCCATCCGCGGACAGCATCGTGACGAGCGTACGGAGGACTATGTCGAGTCGGTCTATCGCAGGGAGCGAAAAGAACTCACTACACGAGTCGTCGATCTGCAGAAAATTTTTGCAGTCTCCCACGTTACAGTGATTCGCGCGGTCGACAAACTTTGCGAAGAGGGATTTCTCGAACGCGGCGACAACGGGATCACACTGACTCCAAAGGGAAAGGATCTCGGGGCCCGATGCTATGAACGGCACCAGCTCATTGAATCGTTTCTTGTATCGCTCGGTGTCTCCGAAGACATCGCCTCACACGACGCCGAGGGGATTGAACACCATCTCAGCCCCGAAACTTTGGCCGCGATGCGCCAACATCTCGGGAGTTCAAGATCGTCGGTCTCTTCCTAGTTCAATTCGCTCCGGCGGAGGAGAGAGGTCAATCCCCCGCCGATGGTATCCAGATCCGGGACACAAACCGAGGGAGCCCGGCTCTCCGTTGGATCAAGAAGCAGAAGCGACCCGAAGCGCGTCCAAACGGGCTTTCTCCGATCGAGGACGACCGGGGAAACAAACACGACCAACGGCTTCCTCAAAATCCTGTGCTCCCCGCAGAAGTCCAATTTCCAGCCGCAGGAAATAAATCGGCAGCCCAAAATCGATAGTAGAACCGATCCGCACCGCATCTTTCTCGGTCGTGACCAGGAAATCGACCCCAATCTCCTTAGCCTGCTCCCCAATACTCTCGAGCTCGCGATCAGAGAACCAGTGGTGGTCGAGAAAACGGCGGTTGTAGCGAATCGATGCCCCGTGATCCCGAAGAAATGATTCAAATCCCTCCGGCACCGCAATTCCACTAAACGCTCCTACCCGGGCCCCTTTTAATTTGGAGACCGGGAATTTCTCTTTGAGATCCAAGCTTTGAAGATGGGTCGGCCGGTGCGCACACTCAATGATTTCCACCCCGGGATTGTGCTTGTGAATGAAGGTCTCCAACTCATCCGACGGGGATCCATCCGACTTGGTCAGAAAGACGTAGGAAGCTCTTTTCAAATGACTGACTGGCTCCCGCAAGATGCCCCGTGGCAGCAACCGCCGATTCCCAAATGGATTTGTCTTATCCACAAGAACGAGGTTCATGCTCCCTTTCAACGGAAGGTACTGCAATCCGTCGTCGAGAATCAGGGTATCGCAGCCAAAACGCCGAATCGCGTAGGCTCCGGCCTTTACCCGGTTCTTGTCGACCAACACGTGAACGCCGGGGAGGTTGCGGGCCAGCATGAAAGGCTCGTCCCCCGCTTCCTGTGGTCCCATCAAAACCTTCTCTCCATCGCTGACGATCCGCGGCGGGGGTTCAGAAACGTGAGTAAGTGCCCTCCACCATTTCCGGTAAAAGGGCTCTTTCTTGCTTTTGTACCCACGGCTGAGGATGGCGACTTTCCTGCCTTGCTCGTGGAGACTGCGGGCGAATTTCTCGACGACTGGAGTTTTCCCCGTCCCGCCCACTGTCAGGTTCCCCACGACGACAACCAGGCACCCCAGTGGCCGATTGCGGAAAATCCGATTACTGTAGAGATACCATCGGAAACGTACGATCGATTCGAACAGATAGGAGAAACCGTTGAGCACCCCGCCAACAATCGTAGCCGAGCGCCCTGTACGCCGATCGTACACGACATCGACCAGAAATCCTTCCAGCGCGTCGAGACGGCTTTTCAGTTTCGAATGTTTCTGGGGTTGGGAACTCACCGAAGGGGGAAAACCAGCGAAAGGATCACCTGCCTTAGGCAGACGGGTGAACCATGCTCATGGGGTCGAGAGCAGTATCGAGGGTTTTCTCATCCAGAAGTCCTTCTTCCAGGACAACCTCCCGCAATGTTTTATTCTCTGCAAATGCCTTCTTCGCTACTTTCGCAGCGTTATCGTACCCGATATGGGGGTTGAGCGCTGTGACCAACATCAACGAGCGCTGTACCAACTGGTCGCAGGTCTCTGTGTTCGCCTCGATTCCCGCTACGCAACGATCTGCAAAGGTTCGCGAAGCATTTCCAAGAACCTTAATGGATTCGTGGAGGCTGTAGGCGATCAATGGAATCGTGACGTTCAACTCAAAATGTCCGTCGCGGCCACAAAGGGCTACGGTATTCCCCAGTCCCATCGCGTACATTGCCGACTGGACCAACATTTCACTCATCACAGGGTTTACCTTCCCCGGCATAATCGAGGAGCCGGGCTGGGTGGATGGCAGCGAAATCTCGCCGAGCCCCGAGCGTGGCCCGGACCCCAAAAGGCGGATGTCATTTCCGATTTTGGTCAAACTGGCGGCAATCGTCGTGAGAAGACCTGCCACTTCAACCGAGTCATCCCGGCCGCCTTGCGCTTCAAAGTGATTGTCCGCTTCGCGGAACGAAATCCCCGTATCTTCCGAGAGGATCCGCGCCACTTTACCGGGAAAGTCCGGGTGACAGTTGATACCGGTACCGACGGCCGTGCCACCAATGGCCAGTTCGGCCAGAATCCCGACCGCTTTCTCGGCCCGAGCGACAGACTTGCGCGCCTGAGCCGCATACCCCGAAAACTCCTGCCCGAGGGTGATCGGGGTCGCATCCATCAGGTGGGTGCGACCAATCTTCACAACCTTCTCGAACTCTGCACTCTTTGCTTCCAAGGCCGCAGCGAGGTGCTCGAGCGAGGGAATCAAAGTCTCCTGGAGCGCCATCGCTACACTGACGTGCAGCACTGTCGGAACGATATCGTTCGAAGATTGCCCCATGTTGACGTGATCGTTCGGGTGAACCGGATCCTTCGCCCCAATCGGATTGCCAGCGTACTGACAAGCGAGATTGGAGATCACTTCGTTGATATTCATGTTGGACGAGGTGCCCGAACCGGTTTGAAACACATCGACGGGGAACTGCTCCAGGTGGTCGCCGGCAATCACTTCATCGGCGGCCTTACGAATCAGGTCGGCCTTCTCTTTATCGAGGCGCCCCAACTCTTCGTTGGCCGTCGCGCAAGCTGATTTCACCAGCCCCAATCCCTTAATAAATCCGTCAGGCATACGATAGCCGCTGACTGGAAAGTTCAACACCGCCCGTTGAGTGGACGCACCATAAAGTGCTTCCTCGGGAACCTGCATTTCACCCATGGAGTCTTTTTCCGTTCGCATATCCGAGAGGATGAAATTCCAAACCTTTGATGGCCAGTCTAAACCGTTTCCACTCCGGGAAAAACCCGTCGCACTAAAACCATTTCATCTTTTTGAAGAGCAGGATCTGTAGCACGACAATTAAGACCAGTATCCCTGTAAAAACGACGAACGCATACGGGCTGTCGACTCCCGGCATCCCCCCGATGTTGATCCCGAACATCCCGGTCAAGAATCCAAGGGGGAGAAAAATCGCCGCAATGACCGAAAGAACATACATATTCTTGTTCAAACGGTCGGCCAGCATGTTCGCCAGCTCGTCTTTTACGATCTGGCTACGCTCCCGGATCAGATCGAGGTCTTCAATGTATCGGACGAGCCGGTCCTGTATTTCCTGGAATTTTCGGCGGCTCGCTTGGTCCAACCAATCCTGATCGGAGTTTCGCAGCGAAACCACTACTTCCTTCTGCGGCATGATGTATCGGCGCAGGATAATGGCAGTCTTTCGCAGATCAGTGAGTTCGGTCCGTTTCTGGATGTCGGGCTCGTCCAGGATCCCTTCTTCAATGTCATCGACTTGCTCGTTCAAATCGAGGATCACCGGCTCCATCCGATCGATCAACCTTGTGCTCACTGCAGTGAGAAATTCCGCCGCACCCCGGGGCCCTTTGCCTTCTTTCAATTTTGATTGAATGTCCCCGACTGCCATTAGATTCCGACGCTGCATCGTGATGATCCGGTGAGGATCGATCCACATCCTGAGAGATATCATATCTTCCGGGTCGGCGTTTTCATTCAGGTTTACTCCGCGCAGGATCAACAAGATTCCATTGTCATATTCAACCGACCGGGGGCGCGTCTCCTTGGCCAAAAGAGAGTCCAGAATGATCGGATCCAGATAATCCACGTTGGCCTGCAGCCACTCCCGCGTCCCTTCGTGTCCTGCGTCCAGGTGGACCCAAGCTAGACGGTCATCCTTCAAACAGTCCCGAATCTCTTCCCCCACAAGAGGTCGTCCAGACCCTTTGCCATCGATCTCCATGGAAAAAATGATCATGCCCTCGTCGCTCATGCTGTCATCATCCCAACTCTACGACAATTGGCAAATCCTGATTTCCCCCCGCTCCTCCGGATGGAGGCAGGCCCCGAAAGTACGCCCGGCCTATGCAGCGTCGCTTTTCCGGAATCGCAATGGTACGGCCCAGGCCAACAGGCGCGACACCCTCCCGGCCCGACTCTAGGATTCTTTCAATGGCTTCGCACCAACGGGTTTCTCTTTGATCAGTTTCTTCCCCAGAACCAACCGTGTAATCCATCCATACCGAGGCGCGAAAAGCCAAGCTAGGACGAAAAAGATCCCGGTAGCCACCGCCATCATCCCGGTGGTCGTCGTGCTCTCGAATCCAATCATGGGCGGAATGTACAATGCCATCAGGTGGCCGAAAAACGCACTCGCCGCCCCGATCAGAGAGGCCAGGAAGATCATCAACCCGAGGCGGTCCGTCAAAAGATGGGCCGTCGCAGCCGGGGTCACCAGCATGGCGATGACAATAATACTCCCCACTGCCTCGAAAGCGGCCACGGTGGTCACTGCCACTTGCGTCATAAGGAGATAGTGCATCAGTTGCGCGTTGATCCCCTGGGTCGTCGCAAGGTCCGGGTCAAACGAGCTGATTCTCAGTTCCTTGAAGAAGGCTACTACGAAGACCAGGTTGAGTAGGCTCACAATGCCCAAAACGACCGCCGACCGCGGGACTTCGATCAGAAGGTCACCGATCGAAAAGGTCCAGGCCACGTCCCACGCGGCGACTTCTATCGCCCCATACAATACGCAACCGGGATCCAGGTCGACGTGATCGGCCGCCTGCACAATTAAGAGCAGCCCAATCGCAAACAAGGTTGTAAATACGATTCCCATCGAGGCACCACGGTCCACTTTGCCCCAGGTGCTGATCCACTGCGTAAACACCGCCGTCAGTACACCGACAAACGCCGCCCCCACAAACATGGGAAGGCTCGCTCGCGCACCGGTCACCAGGAAGGCGATGGCCAGCCCCGGCAATACCGCGTGACTGATCGCGTCCCCCATCATGCTCATTTGCCGCAGGACGAGAAACGATCCCGGCAACGCACAGGCAATCGCGGTCAGGGCCCCGATGACCACAATCCAAGTATCAATCCAGTACCAGTTCATACCATTTCCTTCTTCAATCGTGCGATTTCATGCGGGCTCTCCGGCATCGACGCCATATTCAGCTTCGACTCCAGCTCCCTGACCATTTCGGCACTGAGAATGTGTTCCACCGAATCCGCATCCCGATCCACATGGCTCGCCGCAATGTCGGCGTGAGTAAAGAGAAAGATCTCCCAAAGGCGGTGGTTACGGGTGATCCGGTACGCCTCTCCAAATCCAGATTCGGACAACCGCAGGGTCTGGCCATCCGTGGCCTCGATGTGGTCCTCATGCACCCCCCGGCGGACTAATCGTTTGACCTGACGCGCTGACCAGGTGCGGTGATGCAGGAGTTCTTGATAAGATATCGGCACGTTAATTGGCCGCAGAGACTCGTCTCTCCACGTTCTTTCCTGGATCTCAAAAACGGCTCGCAATAAATGCTGGCGACCAATCTTTGCCCGGAGTCTCCTCATGGAAAGACTGCGGCGGAGGACTCCGCGAGCCGAGCCGAAGATCATGCTCACAAAGAAGATCAATGCGGCCATGAGAACAATTACCGCACCGGCAGGCAAACGGGGGAGCAAGGCACTAATCCCCGCTCCCAACCAACCGCTGACTCCCCCGATAACTGCCGAGAGTAGGAGCATCACTCTGAGGTCATTGGTCCAGAAGCGAGCCGCAGCCGCCGGGGTGATCAAAAAGGCGATGATCAGTATCAATCCGACTGCCTGTAGCCCGACCACTGTCACGGCTGCCACCAGAATCAACATCAGGATGTCCAGCACACTCACCGGCCAGCCCTGGCTCCGGGCAAATCCTTCGTCAAAACAGAGGATGGTCAGCTCTTTCATGAGCAGTATCGAGCAGATCAAGGCAACAACGGCGACCCCGGACAGCAGCAGAAAATCCCGAAACACCATGGAGGCCGTCTTCCCAAAAATAAAATACTCGAGGCCGGCAGCACTGGCGCCCGGCATGCTCTGCACCATCCCGAGGATGGCCACGCCGGCACCAAAGAAGACACTCAGTACGATCCCCATCGCAGCGTCGTCTTTGATCCGCGAGGTGTTCCGGATCAACAGGACACTTCCAACTCCAACCAACCCTGAAACCGTTGCTCCAATCAAGAGTACCGCTAGACTTTTCCCCTCACCGAACAGCGTCACCCCCAGTATAAACGCGATCCCAATCCCCGGAAGACAGGCATGAGACAACGCATCGCCCATGAGCGATCGCTTGCGCAACAATAAGAAGCAACCGACCAACCCCGAGGCGAGCCCCAGGATCAAGGTGCTCGTGACGACTAGGCGCGTATTGTACTGCTGGAGCGTGATCACCTCCCAGATCGCTTCGAATGTGGGCCACTCCACGCCCCGGGTCTGCAGCGAGGAAAACTCGCGGGGGGCCGCCACGGCCATCTGTTGCTGCAGCAACCCGACGAAGCCGATTAGCATCGCCCGGTTCAATCCACGAAAATGATTCCGTTTCATCATCCTCGATCCGCTTGAGTGAGCGCGTGCCCCGCTTCGGCCAGAAGGCTTAACTTCCCCCCATAGGCCTTCCTTAAATTCTCCTGAGTAAACACTTCTTCCGTCGGCCCAGCCGCGACCACCCTCATATTCAAGAGAATGACCCAATCAAAGTATTGCGCTACAGTTGCCAGGTCGTGGTGAACAACCAGGGTTGTCTTTCCTTTACCTTTGAGGTCCTGCAACAAGGTCACGATCGCCCGCTCGGTTGCCGCATCAACTGCCGCAAAGGGCTCGTCCATAAAATAGAGGGTCGCATCCTGCGCCAGGGCCCGGGCGAGGAATACCCGCTGCTGTTGCCCTCCCGATAACTGACTAATCTGCCGGTCCGCCAGGTGACCAATGCCCACCCGTTCGAGGGCTTCCCGGGCGACTTCCTTGTGCTTCTTACGCACCGGCCGAAACCAGCCTAATTTTCGATAGAGACCCATCGCCACCACGTCCACCGCACTCACTGGAAAATCCCAATCCACGCTCTCACGCTGAGGAACATACCCCACGAGCGACCGCTGCTTTCCATAGGGCTTTCCGTACACTTGCACTTTACCGGAGGCAGTCGGAATCAAATTCAAACAGGCCTTGATGAGGGTACTCTTCCCAGCTCCGTTTGGTCCCACAATTCCCACCAGCTTTCCTTCCGGGATGTCTAGGTCGATATCCCAGAGTACCGGCTTGCGATGGTAGGCAACCGTGAGGTCGTGAATGGAAAGCGGTGCATCCGGTGAGTGGTCTTCCTCCACTGCAGGACGATCCGAGGCGGGCGCCATTTTGTTGTGAAAATCAGACATTGGCCAAATTGTAGCTACGGTTACTAATCAGTAAAAGATTAAAAAAAGGGCACCCCGCCCTACTTCGTTCTTCTCGCAGAACCGAAATAGAACCGGGAGCCCGATGGCTTAGATTTCCCAGATCAATGAGAAGGTGAGAGTTCCTCGTTCATGCCGCCCTCGGGAGCTACTCCTCCGAGAGCCCGACTGATGGTAGTGACATTGTGGTCGATCATACCAATATAGGTGCCTTCATAGGTGCCCTCCGGCCCCATGGCATCCGAGAAGAGTTCCCCGCCGACAACCAGCGAGTGCCCGCGAGCATTCGCGCCTTCGATCAGGGCTCTGACGTTTTTATCCGAAACCGATGACTCTACAAAGACCGCCGGGATCTGGTTCTCCGCGAGAAAGTCGACTAGGTTTTCAATATCACGGACTCCCGCTTCCGACTCAGTACTGATTCCTTGAATACCCATCACTTCGATCCCATAGGCACGTCCCAAATAGTTGAAAGCGTCATGCGCGGTGACGAGGTAGCGTTGATTCTCAGGAACAGATTCGATCACTTTGGTAGCATAAGCGTCGAGCTCCTCAAGCTTCACAATGTAGGCCGCCGCGTTCGCCGCGTAAAAATCAGCGTTGGCAGGATCGTACTCTGCGAGTGATTCAGCGATGACTTCTGTCGCCATAATCCACCCGCGTACATCCATCCAGACGTGCGGATCATAATGCTCCGACTCGTCAGTCATCACATAGTCTCCCCGATCGAGAATTTCCTCCGTGACCGCGTAGACAGGCTTCCCTTTCCGAGCGACCCGGATCAATACGTCCGCCATTTTACCTTCCAGCATCAATCCACTGTAGAAGATGATGTCTGCCTGACTCATCTCGACAACGTCCTTACGGGTCGGCTTGTACAGGTGCGGATCGATTCCTTCCCCGATAATCCCTTCCACTTGCGCCTTATCCCCTGCCACGTTTTTAACCACATCGGTGATCATGCCAACGGTGGTCACCGCATTGTAGGGATAAGAGTCGGGAGCGGCGAGCAAAGCACCCCCAGCCAGAATGAATCCACTGAATGTGGCACATATTTTTTTCCAATGATTCTTCATAATCGTCTTTTCTAGTTTGGTTTCTCTTTTGTTCGTTTCTCTTAAAATAGTACCTCTGCCCGGACACCCACGACCAAGGCATTATCTCGGCTGAGGTGCGGGTCCAGAATGTATTGGAGATCTGGTTGAACCGCGAACCAATCCGTCACCAATACTTGATAAGTCAGCTCGAATACGGTCTCCGATGAGGTAACGTCATCGCCGCTCTCTCGCGTCGCCGTTAGGTAATCGTCGCTGAAGTCAGTGTACACCACGCCAATTCCCAATGCGTCGTCCCGGAACAACAGCTCGCTCAACCGAACTCCCGCCTCGATGGATGCTCCCACTGTGGCCAGGTCAGTATCCGGGGTGATTGCACCACGGAGGAAGAGACTCATTCCCAAGGCATCCGCCTCCGCACTCAAGAGTTCATGATCAACGAGCGCATAGAATCCACTCAGCCCACGTTCCGTACTCCCATTCGAAAAATTCTCGAACTCACTCGTCGCGTGGAATCCACCCACTTTTAGAACGCCTTCTCCCGCTGCGCTATAGTTCACGCCAGACTCGAGGAAGAATGCCCATCAGGCAGCCCCTCCCGTTCTCCATTCGAAGCCGTGATTCCCCGGCTCGTTTGGACCAGCGTCTCCTGCATAGACTGCTCCTTGGATGTAAATCGACTCCGTCGGCTCCGCCCTGGCATATACACCCGGTGCCGCCAACGAGTATATGGGGGCCGCAATATTTCCCGATTCCACCGGTGTCGGTCCAAACGCCGAATTCACAAAGATCGCCGCAGTGTCCGACCCCATGAAATCATCGTCTACAGCGATTTGTCCGGCCTTGAAGAGCCACGCTCCATCCTGGAATTCCTGCATGAGGTATAGGTTAAACACGTTGAACTCAGTATCCGTATAGATATTACTCACCGCGTTAAAATCACCCACGTCTTCACTCGGGTTGTCCCCGCTATAATAGAACGCATTGATGAAAAAGGTCGTTCCCTCCAATCCGAGCGTCGGACCAAGATCCATCTCCAGTCCAAAATCCAATAATCCCCCAAAGCTACCTCCTTCCCGGTCGCCTCCATCCACATTGGCCAGGTACTCCCCCGTCCAGGTCGCATACGGACGAATCCCCTGGTCGGCCAAAGAGGTTCGAGCGCCTCCCCAATCTCCCGTCCAGCCTTGGTCCTCTGCCATCTCCATTCCAAATGCGTCCCCAACCACTTGGTCCATCACCGGAGGATTCGAAATTTCCTCCTCCCCCAAAAGGGCTCCACAGGCCGATACAAGGGCCACAACTTCTCGCTTTCTCGAAAACAATTTCATTCCGCTATTTTTTGTAAGGATCGACTTTTCTCATTTAATGTAGCCATTGCTACATTGCGAACCGTATCCTCGGCCACATTGGCAAAGTGTCAACAGCTTTTCCCAGAAATCTTCTCCTGAATTACAGATCTGAACAAAATCGTTGCAGGAGTTGCCTCGAGCCGCCCATTCCCTCGTTGCACAGGCACCTTCGATCCGTTGAAATACAGCTTCGAACTTACTCGACTTGAAACCATGCCAAATATCACCGCTATCAAGGACGCCGTAGATGCGGGCAAACTACTTGCCTCCTCTGCAAAAAATTTAACTTTGTGGCTCAACAGCCCCAGCCTTCCTCAATGGGCGGTCCAGTCTCTCCAGGAGCTGATCGAGGAGGAAGAATGGGAGGAACTCAACGACCGGTTCTTTCAGAATATGGCTTTTGGCACCGGGGGAATGCGGGGACGTACCATCGCAAAGGTACCGGCAAAGAGCGAGATTGGAGAGGGCGGCTCGAAGGACCCCGATCACGCCGCCATCGGATCCAATGTCTTGAATGACTTCAATGTCACCAAGGCCACAGTGGGCCTCTTCCGCTATACTTCTAAGTTCCTAAACGAAGATGGACGCGATTTTGAGGTTCCGAAACTTGTCATCGCCCATGACGTTCGGTTCTTTTCACGGCATTTCTGCGAACTTGCAGCCTCGGTTTGGAATCAACTCGGTGGTCAAGCCTACATCTTTGATGGCCCTCGCTCCACCCCTCAACTGAGCTTCTCGGTCCGTTTCCTCAAGGCTCATGCAGGTATCGTCATAACGGCGAGCCACAATCCGTCTCACGACAATGGATACAAGGTCTATTTTGAGGACGGCGCCCAGATCGTGTCCCCCCATGCAGAGGGAATCGTCGAAGAGGTAAATCAGATTTCTCTCGATGAAACGGGAGAGTTCCTGGAGAAAGACTTATCCCGAGTCGTCACGTTGGGGCAATCCGCCGACGATGCCTATTTAGATGTCCTTGAGGGAAGTGTTCTCGATCGCGAACTATTGAGCCGGAACCAGCCCAAAGTCGTTTTCACGAGCATCCATGGAACCGGCCGTATCTCGTCAGTGCCCCTCTTGGAACGTCTCGGTCTAGAGGTGTCGGAAGTTCCCGAGCAAGCGATCGCCGACCCACTTTTCTCAACGGTGCAATCACCCAATCCCGAGAATGCGGAAGCTCTCTCCATGGCCATCGCACAAGCTAAGGTTGAGGGCGCCGATCTGGTCGTCGCTACCGATCCGGATGCCGACCGCATGGCCGTCGCTGTTCGCGGCGACGATGGAGAGATGGTGCTCCTAACCGGCAATATGATCGGTTCGATTCTCGCAGAGTTCCGCATCAGCCAGTTGAAAAGTACCGGCCTTCTGCCCGAGGAGGGAACCGAGCACGCTACGATCGTCAAAACATTTGTCACGACTCCACTCCAGGATCGAATCGGCCATAGTCATGGGATCAAGGTCATCAATACGCTCACCGGCTTCAAATGGATCGGCGCCAAACTTCGCAAATATCAGAATATCCTGGACCAGCGCCTGAGAGAAGATCAGGGCATCGCTCTCAACTACGACGAGACCAACTACCAGACCCGCGCCCGACTCCTTCTCGACTACAGTACGTTCTATGTCTTTGGCGGAGAGGAAAGCTATGGCTACTTGGCCAACGATCTCGTGCGCGATAAGGACGCCAATGCTGCTGTCCTCATGTTTTGCGAATTGACCGCCACCCTCAAGGAGTCCGGCAAATCCGTTCTCCAGTATCTCGATGAGATCTACCTCAAACATGGTTACCATCTCGAACGTCTCGGGAATGTGTACTACGAGGGGGCCAGCGGATCTGCCAAGATCGCGAATATCCTCAGGTCCTATCGCGAGAACCCTCCTCAGGAGATGAATGGTGTCGCAATCGAGAAATTCGTCGATTTCGGAACGGAGTCCATCGAGGATTCCGATGGGGATGAGATCCCTCATCAGGATTTCTTCTTCGTCTATTTGGCCAATGGCCATAGCTATGCTGTTCGCGGTAGCGGCACCGAACCCAAGATCAAATTCTACGTCTTCGGGCGTCAGGAGGTCGCCAGCGCCACCGCCTTACCCGAGGTGAAGAAATCGCTCGAGGCAGAATTGCAATCATTGCGCGAAGCGATCGAGGCGGACGCCGCCCAACGCGCGGGCTGAGTTCAATCTCCATTCTCCTTTTCCAGGCCGGGCTGTCCCAGACAGTCCGGCCTTTTCTTTGCCCTGAGTCCCCAGTCCGCCTCCCAGGTGTGTCCACATCACAATCTCCTGTTTTTGCGCCCGGGGATGCGATTCGGAGTCCCTTCCACTCTTTTGCGTTGCTCAACCTATCTCTTGAAGACTATCTCTTGCTCCGGATTCATCAAAAACACACAGACTCGGTTCTTAGCATGAAGGCGAATCAAACCAAACGAAACGGGAAGGTTCTTCTCGGATGTTCTCTCGCAGCAGTCACCTTGTTTTCCCATGGCTGCAACCAACCGGAAAACGACCCCGAGTTGGCCCCCACGGGCCTTACCCTCGTGGCCATGCTGCCCGACGGGAGTGTGGTGGATGCCGTCGCGGTCGAAGAGTCTGCTTCATGTACAATTCGGTTCGACTTGCCCCCGGGTCAGGATGAGTTGCGCGTCTTTACTTTCGGTGATCGGGTCTATCAGGGCTACGACAACAAATTCTATTTTACGGGCCGCCCGGATGACGATTCGTGGATGGGCTTGGGGTATGTTCAAGCGTCTATCCAAGATGGAATTCTGATGTCGATCGACTCAAATGGGGCCGGCACCCTGGTAGTCGACGAGCAGACTTTGGAATGGGTTAAAACGGATCTAGCCGAGGGATCGGAATCATCGCTGACCACAATCGATCCCGCTCAATAACGATCTTCCCAATTCTTTACTCTCCGCAATTCCATCAAACGCGGCTGGCAGGTTCTGCTGTGCAGCGCCGGAACGGCTGAGAGCAGATCGCAAGGAAAAGGCTCATTCTCAGGACAACTTTGGAATCGTTGCCAACGCTATCGGGTCAGGACACCTCGATTCGATCACTGACTCAAACTACTCGATCGAGCCTGCTTCCTCATCCTGCGTACACACACAAAAAAGAAAACCGCGACTGCCAGCACCCACCACATTCCATGGAGAATCGCAACAAAGACGAACAGCGAAACCGTCGCACAGAGTACCCAAACCGGTACTCGCAATTCCTCCCGTTTGAAGGGCGAATGCGGTAATAATACCTGCGCCGCGAACGACAGAACAAACGCGATCACGAACCATGAGAGGAAATTTGTCCACGGCACGCCGTAATAGAATCCTTCGGTCTCCCACTCCCAATATCCGCGAACCAGCGTCGCTCCCGGTTCAATTAACATGTCCGCCACAACCGCCCAAAAGGCGGTGATAACCGGAACTAAAACCATTGAACCGCGACCCGCCTGAGCCGAATGCACTAAGCAATGGAGTGGCCAGACAATCACCCACCAGGACAGTGGGACCGCAAACGGTACGAGGCCAAACATTCTCGGTCCTAAGTTCGCAGAATATTCATGGGATCCAAAGGGAAACCCCAATAGTGCTCCCGAGAACTCCACCAGAAGGGACACGATCATAAAGAGCGAAAACAAGATCAGCGCCGACCCTCCATGAGAATTCGCCGACAGGTGGAGCAACAACACCAACGAGGCCAGCGCGATAAAGGTGAAATCCGACCAGCCGCTCATCGCGCTCTCAATCCCAAAACCAACCACGACCAATCCAGCTAAGAACCAGAACGTGAAAAGAAAAATTACCAAACCGTAAAGACGATTGAACTTTCGAGATCGATATACGAATAGCGACATGTCGTGGACCCAGACCATGCCGAATATCAATTCAGGGCGCAATGCACAATCTCCCGGCCTTCGATTTCCGTTCTACCGGATCGGCGCCCCCTCAGGGGTCGGTCGCAGGCAAAGATTTCCTCCGCTAAGGAGCATTCACCGTTCGTGATCGCACGCTCTTATCCTTTCCTCTTTTTCACAGTTCAGGGAGAAGGCGCCCCGATGTCCGTTCCCACGAAAACAACCCCGCGCGCTAAATTTACCATCCAAGGGACCTCTTTTAGTCAAAAATCTGCGCGTAAAACGTAACGCTTCGGTCAAATGGTGCGGAATCCGTGCATTCCGATTGAATTCGATCTTCCCGCGCTCGATATTTAGGTAACTGCCTGCCCCCAAATGGGATACAACCCGATGACTATCAACTGCCAGAAATACAGCGGAATGAGCTTAATCGAGACCATGATCGCGATGGTGGTCTTTATGGTTCTCGCGCTGGGCATTACCAGCGCAGTTATCCAATCGCGGCAGATTTCCCAAAACAACATCCTTCGCAACACGGTGTACACCGCTTCGCAGGGATACCTTGAACAGATAAAGTCTCTCAGTCTCAGCGAGATCCGAGCCTCGATTGACGACCCCGACGATGTCCCACTTCCGACGATGAGTATTTCCTCTCTCGATACCGGTGATGTAGAGATCCAGGATCCGATCTACTTGGACGGCCCGTCAAAATCTCTGTCGGGACAAAATGATGGCAGCAATTTCCGGGAACTTCTGATCGATCTTCAACCCGCCAGTGACGATTCCGATCTCCGGGAGGTCACTATGGAGGTTTGGTTCGACGTCGATATTGAGGAGGTCGGGAGTCGCTCCCACTCCTACGCCATCACCGTCCGGTTCGAGGCCTACCTGCGAGGCCGGAGCCAGGGCCGGATCTCCGGGCAGATCCGCGGCATTCGCTCAGATCTCAACGAATCCGCCAGTTTCTAATGATGCTGAACTCCCACAGACTTCGCCGTAGCGGCTTCACCATCGTCGAGATGATGGTGGTGGTCTTTGTTTTGGGAATGATCATGATGATGAGCCTCGGTTTTTTTATGGAATCCCTCAAATCTACGTTCGTTTCCGAACAAAAGAATTTGATCAATAACGATATTCGAACGCTCACCGGAAAGCTCTCCGAGGTCGCAAAGGAATCCAATTTCACTGTCCTCTATGAGAGTTTCCAAGACGCCGATCGCGATAAGGCTGAGGACCGCCTTCTCGATGGAAATTCCGGAGACTTCCTGATCTTCGGCTTCCAGAATGAGCCCGATCTTTCCCTCAGCCTAAATGCGCCTCTGCCCATCATGAGAGTGGTGGGCTACTATCGCTCACCGTCCAATCCCAGCGATCCCGAGAGTGAGGGCCCTGTCCGATTCTTCGATTCAGACGCCGATTTCAAGTACGCGGCAAATAATCAGCCTCTCCTCAATCCATCCGATCCGCTCAATCCTCCGTCAATTGAAGAGATCCTCGACACGTTGTACCCCTATTCCAGCCTTGGCTCCCATCAAGAGGTCGTTGAGATGTCCGAGGGTCTCGCAAACAAACGACTTTTCTACAATTTCGGCAAATCCACTACGATGGTGAATGGCAAGATCATCCACGGGGTAGAAGCCAAACGAGTCACGGATACATACAACTTTACGATATCCACACGACGATGAAGACGATGAGATTCAATTCGCGGAGCTGCTCAACGCCTCCTCCATTTTCATCCATCCGGGGGGCCGCTTTGATCACTGTGGTGATCGTGACAACGGTCATATCCATCATAGTTGCCAGCCTTCTGCAATGGGGAGTCAATGACCAGCGAATCAACTCCCGGCATTTCGTTCTTCTCGATGCCCGCAACGCAGCCGAAGCGGCCACCGAACTTGGCGCCGGCATCCTTGCTTATCGGTGGGAATCTCAATCCAGTGTAAGTAGTGACGACCTGGATACCTACCCACTGTCGAATGAAGAGGCCTATAAAACTCGCCTTCCCGATTTATTTCCCGCATCCCGGTACTCCATTGAACTCACAGGAGGCTCCGTGGAATCTGGCCGTTTTTACATCCACCCCGATGACCCCGCCTACTCCGATGATCCTCACAAGGGAAAACTCGTAACCGTTCAAAGCGTCGAGCTCCTTTCCAAAGCAACGGTAGACGATGATCTCCTCGACGATCAAATTACTGCCTACGCGAGAATGACCCTGCAGATCCGGGACGCCCCTCTGTTTTCTCATGCGGTCTTCTACAATATGGACCTCGAGTTTCACCCTGGACCGGTGATGACCATGAATGGCCCCGTCCACGCCAATGGAGATATCTGGATCGAGGCAGTCAGCTCACTCACTTTTACCAGTAATGTCACCGCCACCGGCGATCTTCGGTACGGTTACATGCTCTACGACGGACAATCGAATCAGGTCACCCAGAGCGGTACTGTTCACATCAACAATGGCGTCGGAGGCTACAATTCCCCGTACCGCGGTTCCGGGAGTCGCTCCAATATCTCGAACTACTGGGACAGCCAATCCCCCACTTCCTCCTTCTCCAGTCAGGGGTACACCAACTGGGCCGACTTCGCCATGAACCGCTGGAACGGCAATCTCCAGGATGCCTCCCATGAGGTGCCGACCCTCAACCCCATCGGCTACAACGACTATGTCCGCGATGATCCGTCCACCCCAACAGTTCTCGACGATGATTTGAATTATGCCTACGCGCTAATCGAACCCAACGTGACCGAGGCAACTCTTTCTTCCGGGCTTCAAAACCCCGTGCATAAGGGATCGGGAGAAAAGGAAAAATTTGCCTACAAGGCCGGCCTGATCGTCAAGGTCCACTACTCAGAAGATGGCAGCACTACGTCAGACGGGGGAACCCTCCCCTCCGACGCAGTACAACTCTACGAACGCCTACCTTCACCCGTGGATGATCGAGCAAATTCTGACGATTATCTCGATCCCGACAGTACCCTTCGCAATCGATACTCCTCCCCTTCCGGATACTCCGACCGAGGGCAAGTGGACTCTCTCGATGAAGCCCGTGGTCCCGCCTCCAACTTCTACGTTAGTTTCTGGAAGGTCGATCGCGATGATGCCCATAACCTAAAGACTACCAATCTCACTTCGGTGACGGCTCAAGCAGTCGATTCATCCGGAAACCCCGCTTACAACGACGATTCCTCCCCCGAAATGGTTACCGTCGAAACCGTACGGGAAATCCCTCTGAAGGTCAGCCTCGACACCGAGTGGAAGCGCGCAAACTTCAGCGATATGATCGCAGTCCACCAATACCGGGAATTCGAGGAGGAATCCCGAGGCGGCGGTGGCGGCCGCAGAGGGCGCGATGACGATGATGATGATGATGATGATGACGACGATGTATTCCTGAACACCGATTCCGGGGACGAGGGAGACCCACACAAGTCCATGTACGACCACCGTCGAGGAACGGGTCTGGATTTGGTCGAGATCAATATCGGTCAACTAAAGAGCCATATCGAAGATGATCATATGCGCGGGATCCTCAGTGGCTGGGATAGCTCCACTCCACGCGAGAATCGCTATGTGCCCAAGGAGGATTTTAACGGTGTTCTCTACGTCGAGTTCCCGACCGATACCGATTCAATTCCCGACCATAGTGACTACGAACAGCGCCCCGACGCTGTCATAAAATCAGTAAGGGAATCCCCCCGCGATTCGGATGTCGAAATGGGATTGATTCTGACCAACGCCTCGAAGATCCCGGATCCCTCCTACAACAAGACAAGCGGACGGAGCGAGGGGTTCACTCTCGCCACCAATACCGCCATCTACGTCAAGGGGCATTACAACTCCGACGGAGTCTCCTCCACCGGAACCAACACGAGTGCCGACGATACTTCAGTCTGGAATCCAAATCCTCCCGCAGCTTTGGTCGGTGACGCCGTAATGCCACTTTCTACCGACTACGGTTTCCTTTCTACGCGCAATCGCAGCCCCGACTCGACAGGCTTCACCGAGTTTAATGCGGCCATCATTCAAGGGCTACGCCCGACCGACAAGGAGGGGGATGGAAACATTTCAGGCGGAAATCACAACTACCCTCGCTTTCTTGAAGATTGGTCGGGAATCGAGTTTCGCTATCGAGGCTCCATGGTATCTCTGTTCGAAAGCGAGATCGCGACCCAAGGCACAAATACGTCCTACTACAGTCCTCCAATCCGAAATTGGGGATTCTACGAGCTCTTTAAAAATGGAACCTATCCGCCGGGTACTCCAAATGTTCGCTCATTTAAAAAAATCAATTTCCGCTTCATCACCCAAAACGAGTACCAGTCCCTCCTGGATGATCTGTAAACTAGGATGCCCACTTTTTTCCGACACTACTTCAACTTTATCCTATTTCTCTTTGGTCTTTCGTTAGCAGCCATTTCTCCGGCAGTGGCCAAAATCACCATACCACCGATTCCATCAGGCGCCCTGGAGTACTCTACTTTACCAATCGGTAAGGTTAGTGTGAATACTAATATCGCCACGTACTACTGGCCAAAAGACTCTTCCCCCATCCCATTAAGCCCGAGGATCCAGGTCGAGTCCCGCGACGGATTCCCCGAAACCTTCCTCTACTTGGAAGAAAATACTTCCTCCCTTTCATTCCACCTTCCCAATGGATTGGTGATCGTAAGAGATCCGGGAGATACTTCCAGTCGACTGGCCAGCCGATTGATGCCCGACAATCAACTCGAATTCTACCTTTTCCAACCGGGTGCGTTCCTCCCCGCAGTCAATTCCATAACAATGGAGGGCTACAAGAAGGGCTTGCTCAAGCAATTCGCCAAAGAGATCTCATTGAACGATGATTTGGATCTGATTCCGTCGAAAACGTTTAAGGTTTTTGGAAGTCGCTGGGGACAAATCGACTACAGTGTAACCCCCGAGGGCGGCAAAACTACCGACTTCGCCGAGTATTTTGTTCCAATAAACAACCGACTCCTCGTCATTCGCCTCAGGGGGATCCCTTCGTTTGTTGAGCAACGTAGATCTCAGATCGTTCGGATGCTCTCCACGATTCAGCTCGATTGATCAGGACTGGATCTGCCGGGAGACAATTTCCGTATGGTCAGACCAAACGTTTCAATACTTCTTCGACAGGGAGCCCAATTACGTTGGAGCGAGATCCCTCTACCGACTCCACTATACGAGCTCCTTGCTCCTGGAGCGCGTAAGATCCCGCCTTATCCATAACGGGTACGTCCCGTATATAGGAAATAATATCTTCATCGGCTAACTCCCGAAATGTGACTCGGGTCGCTACCGAGAAGATGTCTTTGGCCCCATTCTCAAGAATCAGACAAACCCCAGTGTGCACTTCGTGAGTTTGCCCCGCCAATGACCGCAACATGCTAAACGCCTCATCGCGATCCTTCGGTTTCCCCAGAACCCGCTCTCCCAACGCGACTACTGTGTCGGCACCTAGAACGATCTCACCCGAAAACCGACCCGAGACTTCTTCTGCTTTCAACTCCGCATTGTGGCGAACAATCTCAACTGGATTGCCCAATGGATCATCCTTCTCATCGACACGCGCAGGCTCTACACGGAACGCAACTCCGGCCTCCCGCAAAAGGTCACTTCGACGGGGCGAAGCCGAAGCCAATACAATCTCTTTCTTCATGCTTTCGTCGTGCGCTTTCATTTTGTCCGCAACCTATCCGATTCTGCTTCCAATAAAAAGATCTCGTTTCGCAAGATCGACTTTCGTGCCGAAGTTTCTACATTCGTCAACCTATGAAGCCCTCCGAAGTTGCCCGAAGCTACGATCAGATTGCAGAACATTGGAACAGCGATCGATTCAACCGAAAGAATGGAATCCCCCAACATCAACGCGCTCTCCAATTTGTTCAGAACAGAGGCAACGCGATTGATATCGGTTGCGGCTCTAGCGGACGCTTTATCGATTTACTCCTAGAAGAGGGATTCTCAGTCGAGGGCCTCGATTTCTCAACTCGTATGATCGAACTGGCGCGGCTTCGCCATCCTTCGATTACCTTTCACCACTGCGATATTACCGCCGAAGACCTCCCTCGCTCCTACGATTTCATTTCCGCTTGGGATAGTATTTGGCACATCCCCCTTTCCTGCCACGAGGCCACTATGCGCAAGATCCTCCGAGGATTATCACCGGGAGGAGTCTTCATCTATACCACAGGAGGTCTCGACCAACCGGAAGAAAAATACGACGATGCCATGGGTCCCGAGGTGTACTACAGCGTTCTGGGCATTCAGGAGAATCTCGCCATCTTTGCCGAAGAATCCTGCGTATGCCGCCATCTCGAATACGACCAATATCCGGAGAAACATCTCTACTTTATCGTCCAGAAAGAGAAGCGATAGCTGCCCTGAATCTGCAGGGGCGTTGAGATCAAGTTTCGCAAATGTTCTCACCAAAATTCGTCCGACCCAACCCATACACCCGAATCCGCTGTGAGTTTTTTAACCCGAAACCAGAGACTTCCTTGATTCTTTCGGCGTTCTGCGAAGAATAGGACGAAACCAAAATCTCAAAACAACCTCGCCAGCCATGCCCATTGCTCATTGCTTCGTCAGTCCTACCGCCCTTAACAGTGCTGTGCATGGCAGCGACCCCACCCAAATTTGGGCCCAGCTAGCTGACGAGGAGGCCGATGAGATGACCATTACCTTAATCAAGCGAGAGCAACAGTACGGCAAGCCGTACCACGTAATGGCTGAACTCTTCCTCCCCTCCCTCTGGAAGCCAGAAAAGGCCACTGCTCTCAAAATAGGGTTAGCAAACGCCCTAGCGACACATTTCGGAATGCCAAATAAGGAGATCCTAGTGATCACCCATACCGTCGATTCCGGTCAGGTCATCGAAGATGGCGATGTCGTGGAATGGTAGGGACAAGCAGAATCGAAAGATCGGCTTGAAGAGGTACGATACAACCACTCCCTGACAAGGCACGTCAACAGCCTTGGTCTCTACTGCCAGTAGCGAACCCGACGCCCATTAAACGGCCGGCAAGAAGGAATTGATAATTCCATAGCACTCAAGCTCCCTTTCTCAGTTTGACCCAGGTTCCAAATCAAGTTCCCTCTCCCCAAGAGTTTCTTCGAATCAGGTCTTACTGACCTACCCAAACAGGTCCTTCCGCAGCCCGGTCCCCACCGAGAGTCCACCCCAGTCAGCACCCGCCATCCAGTGCGGCTTCCGCGGCCGAATCCCCTCAGGCAATTCTTTCAACTGCGCCTCCACAAAC
>CEOD01001885.1_pt1 | contig 29887 bp, 27 predicted proteins | sample 530341 | NCBI WGS metagenome assembly CEOD01 (sample SAMEA2619950, study PRJEB7988) | marine metagenome | isolation source: saline water (ENVO:00002010), including | reverse complement strand
GAAAGTAGCCGATGCCTTTAGGCTTCGCGGTTCCCTGCGGAGACGTGACCCGCCGCCGTCCCGCCACTCCACCGCGCTGCCGCAAGCCCGCAACCGTTCAGGAACCCAAGGCTGAAGCCATGGGCCACTGTCTGATGCTTCGCGGTACATGATCCGAACCGCTCCATGCAGACGTTTGCTTCCTCCTCCGCGTTACAAGCTTCGGCGGACAAGGAGCTGTACGCTACGGGAGGGAGACTTCGGCCTGCTTTCGGTGTGCGATTCTTCAGTATCTAGGCGGGAGAATCTGATTGCCGCATTTCGATGGATTTTCGAGAAGGCATGGGTCAAGGTTGGTTGTTGTATGAGCGACCTGTCTCCGAAAGAAATTCTTCGTTATCAACGGCATCTTAGTCTACCCGGCTTTGGACGGGAGGCGCAGTTAACGTTGAAGAGGTCGCGGGTGCTGGTTGTGGGAGCGGGTGGTCTTGGGTGTCCTGTACTTCAGTATATTGCCTCCGCCGGGGTCGGCACGATTGGGATACTCGATGACGATAAGGTCTCTCGGTCGAACCTGCAGAGGCAGGTGTTGTTTACCGATAGAGATCTTGGGTTCCTCAAAGCGGAGGTGGCAGCGGATCGACTTCGGGCGATGAATGGTGATATTCGTTGTCATGCTTATCCGGTCCGTTTGGATGGCGAGAATGCCGCCGATTTTCTCTCGGAATATGATCTCATCGTCGATGGATCTGACAACTTTGCCACTCGCTATGTGATCAACGATGCCTGTGTTCTTGAGGGGAAACCATGGGTCTTTGGAGCCTTACATTCGTTTCAGGGTCAGGTGAGTGTTTTCAATTGGGAAGGCGGCCCGACCTACCGGTGTCTCTTTCCGCAGCCGCCGGAGTCGGGGGAGGCCCCGACCTGTGCGGAGAATGGTGTACTGGGAGTCTTGCCCGGAATCATCGGAGCGCTGCAGGCTGCCGAAGTCATAAAGGTGCTGACGGGGATCGGGACGCCTCTCTCCGGGAAGCTTCTGCTTTTTGACGCCCTGGAGATGTCGCAACAGATCATTCGATTCGAACGAGATCCGGTGGAGGCGGAGGTTCCATTGAGGGGTCCTAGCGAGTCTCCAAACACCGCCCGGAATGGAGAGGTTGAGGAGATCGAAATGGGCCGCGGCGAGATTGAAGCAGGGATCGCGAAAGAATCCTTTCAAGTTATCGATGTGCGGGATCTTGGGGAACGAGTGTTGGGGGAGATCGAAGGAGCCGTTTCGATTCCGCTTGCGCGGCTGGAGGAAGAGAAGAGGGGACTTGCGTGGGCAGACCTGGCTCTCGATCCAAAGAAGCCCACTCTCGTGTTTTGTTCCGGAGGATTGCGCAGTGTGCGGGGAGCCCACCTGTTGCGAAGTGAATTCGGATTTCGAGAAGTGAAAGTGCTCGTCTGGGACGAGTAGCGGTTCTGCCAGAGGTTCAGGAAGTGTGGGATCCGGCGTAGCCGGAAGCCGCGGATATGCGGGTATGGAGGCTTCTTGGGACACACTACGAAACACATACGACGTGAAACGGACTGGAAAGTCCGTTCTCCTTTCCTCGATCCCAGCTAGCGCGATGCATCAGCTCGCGTTCGGCCGGGTACGGTTTTGCGTTATTTCCGACCAACGAGCCACTCCACCGCGCTGCCGCAAGCCACAGCCGTTCGGAACCCAAGGCTAAAGCCATGGGCCACTGGCTGATGCTTCGAGTAGCCCAGTGGCCGATGCCTTCAGGTTTCGCGCTTGCCTGCGGAGACGGAAGGCCATCGCCGTCCAGCCACTCCACCGCGCTGCCGCAATCCACCGCCGTTCAGGAACCCAAGGCTAAAGCCATGGGCCACTGGCTGATGCCTTCAGGCTTCCACCTCGCACTGATAAGTCCAGTGGGATTGGTGGTTGTTCCGGATCGTTCGCGAGACCCGATATGAAATAAAGGAGAACGGACTTTCCAGTCCGTTTGCGTCGTGATGGTACTCCGGCATGGAATCTAACGGGTTGGAAAACCCGTTCTCCTGTCTCGTCATTCCGAGCGCAAAGGAAGGTGGTCGGGTTCAGCGGTGTACGGTCGCCCGTTCCTGAATCAAAATCTGGACCCTTCCCGATCGGCCAGGCCCTCCAGTAGAAACTGGAACGTTTCGGGGAGGGGGGGTAGGGCGAAGCCTCTGCAGCTATAGATTGATCGTAGAGGGCTTGATTTCGGCTAGGGGAGCAATAGCCGCAGTCGATAGAAGCGCGGGGGGGCGGGCTGGTCCTCTGCTGCCTCCGCCCAGACGTCCTCCCAGTCCCCCACGGTTGAAGGCTGTCGGCTGAGTTCATTCAGGGGAAGCTCCTCCCAGCGAACTAGATCTCCACTCACTTGGAACACCCATTGCGTCTCGCTTGCTTCCGGAGCCTGCCGGAATTTCACGAGTGGTTTCTCCTCGGTCAGGGTCCACTGTGGCGACTGGTTGGGTTCGGGCAGGTAGGGCGCTCCTCCGGTCGAGAACTCCAGAAGACGGGAGGTTCCGTCTCCATCGTCGTCGCGTCCCCAATCCATTGACTCAGCTCCAAAATACCGGCGATGCCACGCTTCCGCGATCTGACTCTCGCTGGCGGCCAGGGCGGAGATCTCGGATGTCGACCTTGCGATCGGCTCAATCCGTACCTCGTCGATCAGGCCGTCAAACCAGCGGTTCTGCATGTCGGCCCCGACCCAGACCGCTTGCGCATTGGACGTGTCGATGGACTGTGATTTGAGAGAGGAAATCGTTTCCAGCGCGCCATCCGCGTAGAGCAGGACGTTCTCCACATCGGCCGCTCCTGCGGGCAGGACGGCCGCGACATGGTGCCATTGCCCGTCGGCCAGCGGAGTGGTGGCCACGGCGTAGCCGCCTTCCACCTCGATTCTCAACGCGTGCGCGACGTGCCCCGCGTCGGGATCTTGGATGCGGAGGACCCATTTTCGCCCCTCTTCCATGTGTCCCCATGCAACAATGGGACCGTGGCCTGTCGTTTTGATCCAAGCGGAGACCGTCCGGGCGGCCGTACCGACGATGCCGGTGTATTGCGTAAGTTCGATCCGCTGGTTCGAGCCGTTGAAGTCCAGGGCCTGCCCGTAGCGCCCGGAGGCCCACGTCCCGTCAATCCCGTATCCCTCCAACTGTCCCAGCGCCTCGCCGCCCGACTCATGTGCGATTAGCCCGGAGGTCTCGTTCAAGGGCAGCCATATCATGCTGTCCCGATAGATCACCGCGACATCGACCTGGGCGGAGGACGTGTCGACGCCATCGCTGATCGTGTAGGCGAACGAAGCGTTACCCAAAAATCCGGAGGCCGGAGTGAAGCGGACTTGATCGGAGAGGACGACCGCCGTGCCGCCCCGGACGGTATCAGTCGAGACCAGGGTGAGGTCGCCGGTCGCGCCCCCGGTGTCGTTGGCCAGGACGGGGATGTCCACGGCCTCGTCGCGGTCGGTGGTAGCCTGGTCATCCACCGCCTGCGGTGGCCCGGGAGGTCCTTCGATATGATAGGCGGCAACCGGGATGGTCTGTTTGGAAATTTCAGGTCCGGACCATGCCAGTGCCAACGACGGTGCTCCACTCAGGTGCCGGGTCTCGATCCGGATCGGGTGAAAACCGGCCTCAAGTGGGATTGCGCCGGATGATTGTTCGCTCCCTCCTGTGTATCCGAAATCGGCGTCGACCAGTAGGGCGTCATGCAAATGCACGATGGCCCCGGTGTCGGTCGTGACATAGAACTCGTAGAGGCCGGTGGTTGGAACGTGCAGATAACCGTTGAAGGCGAGGCCGATATCCGCATCGCGGGTGCGGACCGCGACATTGGGCGAAGCCGTTATGCCCGTGGCAGTCGGCGTCTCGTTCTCGAAGGTGGGCACCCATGGATAGGCGTTCTCGTAGACGGCGTAGGCGAGCCCGGGCTGGGTGGTGATGTCGACGCCTGGAATGGGGTCGCTATCGTAGGGCCGGGACACTCCGCCGCCCGCCCGCCGCACCTGTAATACCCGCGCCTGGAGTTCCGCCTGGGTGGGAACTCCGAATTGTCCAGCCAAGTTCGTTTTTTCCTGGGGATCGCCGAGCGTTTCGTAGACGCGGAAAGACGTCGTGTGACTGTCGATGTTCGTCCGCACGCCCTTATAGCCATCGAGATAGACGACCTGCATTTGGCCCCGCGCCGCGTTACGGTGACTGGGATCAAAATCCGTGTAGCCAGGGGTTGATCTACTCGAATAGGCGTATTCGGAATAGACCAGACTATCTTCACGGCTGCCGGCACCGGTGAGATCCGATACGAGCGAGACGCCGTCGCTGCGGGCCGGTACGGGAACTCCGGCGAGTTCAGCGAAAGTCGGTAGCCAGTCGTGGAACTGAGATGGCGTATCGATCACGCGTCCGGGTGTGCCCATTCCTGCCGGCCAGCGGACCAGAGCGGGCACGCGAACGCCGCCCTCCCACACGTCGCGCTTGATTCCGTCGAGAGGGCCGTAGGTGCGGAAGAAACGTGGATCCTGAGTGACCGATCCGCCACTGCCAGCTTCGTTGTGTGGACCATTGTCCGAAGTGAAGACAACCAGCGTGTTCTCGTCCAGCTCGAGGTCCTCGAGCAGACCGAAGAGGTCGTCGACGGCATCATCGATCCTCCGGACCATCGTGGCGTGACGCTTGGCGTGGTTCGGCCAGGCCTGCTCGGCGGTGGACGGGTTTTCGTCGTGATCCCAGGTGGCGCTCGCGTAGTCGGGATGGATAAACGAGTCTACAGTCCCGGAGGCGGTGTTGATCATCGCGTCGGGTGTTCCGGTCCACTGGAGTCCTCCTGTGAGACCGCGTCCGGACGGATAGGCCTGGGTCGGCACTTCGAGTCGGGCATGCGGCGCGGTGTAGCTGAGGTAGAGGAAAAAGGGCTCTGTCGGATCCGCGGCGTGCCGGTCGGCGATCCATTTCTTGGCGCGCGCTGTGGTGAGGTCCGTCGAGTAAGATTTGTCCAACTGCGTATGGATATCGGTGAACCCGTCGTAGTAGGGACGGTTGTTGGTTTCCGGATAGTGAAAGTGCCCATCGCGGTGCGCGAGAGGCCCGAAGAAATAGTCGAAGCCGCGATTCTGCGGATGTCCGGGAAATCCAGAGCCGCCCTGCAATCCCCATTTGCCAATCGCAGCGGTGGCGTAGCCGGCCTCTTTCAGGACCGTGGCGACGGTGTGGTTGTCCTCCAGGGCCTCATCGAATTGGTTGTCCCGCACCTCCGTATGGCCCTGGTGCATACCGGTGAGTAACGAGGCACGGGCCGGGGCGCAGACTGGCGCCGGCGTATAATGCCGATTCATCCGCAACCCCTGCGATGCCATCGTATCGAGGTGCGGCGTCTGGTGCGCGGGCAAGTGACGGTTTACCGCGAAATTGCGCGAATTCTGATAATAGACGCCGAGATCACCGAAGCCAAGGTCATCGGTAAGGATGAAAATGATGTTGGGACGAGGTGGAGTGACCGTGGATTCGGCGGCCGCAAGTAAGGGTAGGCAACCGCAGAGCACTGCGAGAAGGCGGTGGAAGACGGTCAATTGATTTGCGCGACGCTGCATGTCGGAAAAGAAAACGGGAGTGGGCAACCCAGTCGCCTCACTCCCGTTATTGAAATATGCTAGCTAGCCCTAGGCGCTCTGGCGACGGCGGAGGAAAGCGAGTGCGCCGACTCCGGAAGCGAGCAAGAGGGCGAAAGAGGAAGGCTCAGGAATGGCAACCCCGTTGGTTGCGATGGAGGCTAGAGCGGTTGCTCCAAGCGCCTCGTCGTAGATGACCACATCATCGATTGTGCCGACGAATTGCTTCTCAATATTATTGTTATTGGGTTGATTCATGCCGAATATGATGTTCGCCCCGCTTCCACTTAGATTGATCGTATTGTCGTTTCCGCTGGTCACATCGTAAATGGTCCCATCGACATAGAGGTCGAGATCGTAAAAGCTATTTCCGGTGGAACTGTCGAAGATCACGCCCACCATGTGGGTCGCTCCGTCGTTTAGGTCAACGGATCCTAGATTGAACCCGGAGCCATCGGACATCTCCACGCGGAAGGCTCCATCGGAATTGACGAAGAAACGCAAATCCGCTCCTCCGGTGGATCCGATGGTTGGAGAGTAGTTGAAGATGGTTTGGTCGGTGGCAGACGAGGTCTGGAACCATGAAAGGACCGTGAAGGAACCGGTACCGCCGAAACCCGTGATGTCATTCGCGACCATATTCGAGTCGAATATCCCGGTGGTCGTCGTGAGCGAGCCGCTTCCGCCCGGGGCAATCGGGGTGGCGCCCACGGCCGCGTCGCCCGAAAGCGTGCCGCCTGTGCCGGAGAGGCCTTCGTTCACGGTGTCCAAGTCCCAGTAGGCCACGACGGCAGCCTGGCTTGTCGTGGATGCTACTAGCGCAAGACCGATGCCAAGCAGAAATGTTCTGGCCATTTTCTGGTTCGGCTTGGAGCGTACACTTGAATTTTGATCAGATAATCCGAAAGGAAGAGAGGTGTTTTTCATAGGGGTTTGAGCTAAAATGCGAAAGGTTATGGCATTTGAGAGGTGACATCAAGCGCCTCCAAATGGTAGCTGTAACATATGTCCAATCCCTCCCTGCGAGATGTCGCCGCCCAGGCTGGGGTGAGTGCCATGACGGCGTCTCGCGTAGTGCGGGGTCTCGCGGTTGTGAAACCGGCAACGGCGGAGCGGGTCCGTCAAGCGATCACGGAACTGGGTTATCGTCCCGACCCTCTCCTCTCGGTGTTGGCGGGACGTCGTAAACGGAAAGGCAATTCGGTAGTTGGCGCCTCCGTCGCGGTCGTGACCCCTGGTTCGGACGACAAGGTGTGGCGCGACAAGCCAGGTTTCCGGAGCACGGTGTATGGCGCGGTCGAAACCGCGAGATCGCTCGGCTACGGCGTAGAATTTGCGCTCGGTGGAGACACCGTGAAAAGCTGGGAGAGGGTACTGGGGATGCTGTTTGCGCGGGGCGTTCGCGGCCTGCTCATACCTCCGGTCCAGATCGTGGTCCCGGCCGGCATCGACTGGTCGTCTTTTACAGGAGTCAATGTGGGATTCGGCGTGCGTCGGACCGGTTTCGATACGGTCCGTCATGACAATTATCAGATGACGACGCTGGCGCTGGAGGTTCTCGCGCAACGGGGTTTTCAGCGCATCGGTGTCCTTCTCACCCAGGACGAAGTGCGAACCCAGTATCGGGTGGGAGGCGCCACAATGGCCTCGGGAACCTGGGGCGCGGTCAAGGGAAAGGTCGTGCAAACCCTGATGCTGGATCAGCCGCTCATGCAGCTCACGGACGATTCACGCTGGCAGTTTTTGGAGTGGGTGCGCACGAGTCGCCCTGAAGTGGTCGTCAGCCTCTACGCGCATCGGCTGCGCAATTGGCTAACGGGGGCGGGGATCCGGGTGCCGCAGGATGTGGGGCTGGTGGGGCTGAACATCGAAGCGGACCGCCAAAACTCCCGATTCGCGGGCGTGGCGATCAAACCCGGGCAGGTCGGCGCCGCGGCGGCAGAATTGCTCCATTCCATGATCCTACGGGGCCAGACCGGGCGACCGGACGCGCGGCAGACTCTCTATCTAGATGGATTCTGGCAAGACGGCCCCAGCATTCGGCATAGTGGATCCGCGGACGTTTGCTGAAGCTGCACGCTACGGGAGCTCGGCATCCATTATCCTGAAGAGTGACGCTTCAGTTGCCAGTAGCGCGATGCTTCCGGTCGCGTTCGGTCGGGCATAGCATTACGTTATTCCCGGCCAACGTGCTACTTCCCTGCGCTGCCGCAAGCCACGGCTGATCAGGAACCCAAGGCTGAAGCCATGGGCCACTGGATGAGGCTTCGAGGCTTCGCGCTTCTTGCGCCCTGATGAGTTCAGTGGTTGTCACAGATTGTTCCCTACACCGGAAATGAAAAAAAAAGGAGAACGGACTTTCCAGTCCGTTTGCGTCGTGAGCCGGCGCGGGAAAGGAGATAAACGGGTTGGAAAACCCGTTCTCCTTTATGCATCCAGCTATTGAGTGGGGGACTGATCCGGGGGGGGCATGCATTGATAGTAGCCGATGCCTTTAGGCTTCGCGCTTCATTGCGGAGATGAAAGCCACCGCAGGTGAGCTACTCCGCCGCGTTACCGCAAGCCACAGTCGTTCAGGAACCCAAGGCTGAAGCCATGGGCCACTGGCTGATGCTTCGCGCTTCTTGCGTCCTGATGAATCCAGTGGTTGGCCCAGATTGTTCCCTACACCGGAGATGAAATAAAGGAGAACGGACTTTCCAGTCCGTTTGCGTCGTGATGGTACTCCGGCATGGAATCAAACGGGGGTATGTGGATTGTTCCGCCGTTTCGATGAATCATCCAATCCCACTTTTGCGGCGTTCCGATCGTTTTCTATGGGTGGTACTCTTTTGGCACCCGGCAGCATCGCGGCTTGGTAGATGGGAAACCACTCTATTTTTCAACGCTTTAAAGGACTTTTCTCTGGATGGATCGAGAAGGTGTATTCCTTCATGTTTGATCTAGCTTATCGTTCTAGTATTTCGACTTTTTGCCGTATTGAGTCCTTGCGTAGTGGAAGCTCCAAGAGACCTGGGATTGTCTGTGTACACTCGATCGGTTGACCATTAATGGTGATATCGACGTTGGAACTGGGATTGATTGTAACCAGCACGATAGGGGCATTGGGATGTGTGGTCATGAGTGTGCTTACTTCAAATCGTACCCCCTTGAACTCGGGTTTCCACTTCTGGGAATGCAACCAAGCGCGAAACCCGGTATTGATTCGGCCGGGTCGGAAATACGCTGCAAAAAAGTTGATGATTGGAGAAGACAGTCCTCCAAAGTGGTGCCAACCGGCACCACGACCGCTGTCATTCATGAAATGTTCGAAGCAACAATAGCTATCTTCTGTTTCACGGTTATAGCTGCGAAGGACGCGTGTAGCTAATTCGCGGGCAAATTCACGATCACCTGCATCGAGAGACAACTTCCAAAAAATATACTGATAAGGAATCCAGGTTGCCCCGTTCCAATAGCCGTCGTTTCGGTAATAGGGGGCTGTTTGATCCACTGTCGACAATCCCGATGGGGTCAGGAAGCGAGTTGTATCGGCCAATAATCTACGAATCTTACTCGCTCTTTCGGGGTGGATTCGACCTGTCAGCAGAGGCATAGCCCCGTCGAGTCCGAGGTTGTAGCTTTGCCCGCTGGGTTCGTGGCTCAAAATCTTTGAAGGGGTCCCATCACTGTTGTGTTCGAGGTATCCATACAGTTGGCTCGCCGGATCCCAGGCGTAGGCGTCCATGTCGGCAGATAGACTTTCCGCCAGGGTGTTCCACTCGCTTGGATCTTCATTCAGCTCACGGGCCGCCATCGCCATGATATCTGCAGTGGCAGCGACATGGCTGGACATGACCATCGGTGCCGTTCGATCGCGCAGGTTAAAATGATCATCGAGTCCATGCAGATAGTGTTGAGCTGGATAGTCATCCCAGCCGCCCGAGTTGTAGAAAAGAGGCCAGCTCGATATCAGTGAATTCTTGAAGGGGCGCATCGGCGAACGCTCATCCAGACCCGCAATGTAACGTAGAAACTGAGCTAACCGAGGGTAGAAAAACGCGAGTAGATCGCGATTTTGCGTTTTCTGCCAGAGGTCGAAGTAGAGGTAGTGTTGGATCGGAACCGGCGAGCCATGTTGTATGTAAGCGCAATCGGGGTCTCCCGGTTCAGTGACGTAGGTATTGAGTAGCTCAATGGCACGGCGGGGAGCAATCTCGCCAAGTCCTAGTCCGATGAACCCGCAGTCCCACGTGTAAAGCATATCCCACCAGCGGCCCGGTGGAAAGTGTCGGATCAAACCGCCCTTGATTCGCACCGGGTAAACGACATTGGTCTGCAAGACAGCTGCCAAGCGATCGACACCGAAGCGGAACTCGTGGGCGCCATCATAGTCCGGTAGTGTCGTGTCGTTTCGGTCTGGAGCTTCGGATGTCGCGGAATGTTGCGTTTCGTCGTGTCTCCAGTGGACAATATATTCTCTGTGCACCGAGCCGCCAGCGGGGAGCTTGGTTATGGGAAAAATGAAATCGTGGAAATGGCCTTCACCGGGTGCTTCGAGTCGCGGTCTGACGTGATCGTGCATGCTCAGTAAAAGCGCCTGTTCCAGATCACCGGCGTAGCTGCGGTTCGAGGTGGATTCGTTGCATTCGAGCTCCATTCTACCGGGCAGATCCGACCATCGCAACGATACGCGACCATCGTCACCGACTTCCCGGGTCGCGAAACCCTTGGAGCGTGTATTGAAAATCGGAGGCTCGGTTTGGAAGGTTTGGAACCCGTCTAAACGGAGGCCTCCTGCGTATTCGGATTGAATGGATATACTTGTGCAACCACTCGGAAGTTTGATCTCCGGAGAGAGGCTCACGGAGTCGCTTGCCGCTAATTCCATGGTTTGGACGATTTTCCCTAGATGGATCTCGATCTTCTGATTTCTGGGGGTTTTGAAGCGGATCTGCAGTTTTCGTCCGGGCAAGTTTGGCAGGGTGTAGTGAACTGTATGCCGTAGGTACCCGTCCGGCCACTCGATGCCCAAACCGCCAACAAAGCCGTCTTGTACGCACTCACCCTGTTTGCGGCCGTCGGCATTCAGTCCCCGTGCCGGACTGCAGCCGAAGTCTGCCGATATATAGTCCAAGGCATCTATCCAAGCAGCGCCCGATGGTAGTGTGACGTCGGCGGCATCTATTGTTTCCGGTTGCCATGAGCCGATGGCCAGAGGCTGTAAGCCGACGCAGAGGTGGAGGCGAACATCGCGTTCCCGCTTCGTCTTGTTTTTCCAGGATACCTCGATGCGGTAAGCATTTTCCTCGCAGCGGCGATAGCGGACATCTGCATAAAGCTGGTCTTTTGGAAGTATTTGCTGCCGATAGCTGTAACATGAGAGGTCTTCATTTGCGCTCCACGGAAGGTATCCTGATTCCTTAATCGCATGAGGAATGGCAATACTTCTTCGGTGTAGTTCCAAGGCGGCGACAATATCGATACGGACACCGGATGGTCCCGGGAGGTAGCTCAGTCCGAAGTAGCGCTTGCCATAAGGCCCCCATGGCCCCAGGCCGATTAGATCGTGCGTGCCAGAAAACCGTTCAATTGAATCGGCCTTTATGTGGAAGTGATCCGCCTTTGAGCTGTAATCATAAAATTGAGCTGCGTGGGAATAGGGCGATTCCTGATCCATAAGTATAGAGATGTTCTGAGCTATGGGCTCGCATCCTTCAAGGCTTCAGTTGGGCACATGAGCACAGAGAAAAAACAATCGCGCGGCCCGTTTTCGACGCGGATCAGAATCTGGTTGTAGCCCGGCTTGAGGAGGATCGTGCGAAAACCCTCGTCGAGGCTCCAACGTGATAGGCCTTCGTCTTCAAAGACAACGAGCCCATTGACCCATAACTTCGCCATGTCGTCGCTGGCGATGGCAATTGTGGCCTCCATCGCACTGGCGCAAAAAACTTCGGTGTATCCGTAATAGACCGCTTCGTGAATTTCGTCTGGAGGGTTGACCCGGATGTTCTCGGTTTGGACGAAGCGCCATTTGAGCTCAATCGGTTTGTTGCTGCGGAGATTTTTCTTTCCCGTATAGGTCGCATCGAGATCAATCAGTGCTTCCGGGGGGAATTCCACTGCGAAAGGTTCGCCATCTTTGGGACGCTCCCAGGGGCCGATCACATACCACGTGTCGAGGAATATCCAGCCCTGACGCTCGGAGTTCATGTCGAGACGACGCCCGGGAACCGCCTGCGCGAGGGTTTGCTTGGTATTCAGAGTTGCTTGCTTGGGAAGGGCACTGTGCTTCATGGCGGATTGGTAGGCTGGACTGATTGGGGTGCCCAAACCGAGGTCTTCTGCACCTGTTTGAGTGGGAACCTCCGCCATCGAATAGTTCTCGGCCATGAGCATGCGCATATCCTGTACGTTCCCGTCCTCTGGCCCGTTGTTCCGAGCGAGCAAGGTCATCTTGGCCTCGATCTCGTTGCGTTGCTTCAGATCGTCCTGAAGTGCTTTTGAGTTCTCGCTGGAACTCTTCCGGGGGGATGGTGCGGTGTCTCCGCTCAATGCAGCTTGTCGGTTTCGGGCGGTGCGGGCCATTTGCTCAGCCGCAGTGGAGGCTTTCTCGAGGGCTTCATTGAATGCCTGAAAACTTTCACGGTCCGACGGTTGATTATGATTGAGTGCCTCTGTGAGGTCGGGGCCGGTGTCGGCTTGCGGCTTGAACACTTCATCGCGCGCTTGCTGCATGGAGAGATCTTTCCTCTGCGCCAGATCGGTGGCTTGCCCCTCAGCGAACGCTTTGTCGACCATCTGGGTCATTTCCTGAATCTGTTCGTAGAGTTCCGCCGTGCTGGCTTTCTCCAGTTCCTGATCGCTGGGCAGCGGGTGGCCGAGCGGTGAAAGGGGACCCTCTTCGAGAGATTTTTCCGAGGCGTCGGCCAGTTTTTCGGCGGGGGAGTTTTGGTCTGTTTTTCTGGGGCGTTCACCCGTGGCGTAGGAGGTTTTGGCGAACTTCGCCATTTCTTTGAAGTTTTCCTCGGCCCGGCTCGTCAGGGCTTTGAGAGATTCCTGGAGGGATTGCGCTGCCTGTTCCTCGTCGGGGGGAGTTTCTTTCGCCTTCTTATTGAATTCATTCTGAAATCCTTTGGCCTCACGCATCAAATTGAAGGCGGTTTGAACAGCCCGATCGACTTCCTCCTCAGTGGCTTGCTGATGGCTCAGTTGATCGATGAGTGCGTCATATGTTTTGGCAAATTCGGCGATACGCTCGGCTTCCGCTTGAGTGGTTTTCAGATTCTCCGGCGTTTCATCGTCGCGGAGAGTTTCTGCAAATCGGCGTGTCGGCTGCGCGAGCTCTCCGGACTGGTCGGCGATCTTCTCCCATTCCGTTTCGGGGACCTCCTTGAGCTGTTTCTTGGCCTCAACGACTGACTCAATCTCGTAGACCGTGGCTCGCAGCTCTTTGGACCTTTCTTTGAGCTCTTCGCGTTTTTTGCGCTCCTGGTTGCGGGCGATTTCCCGGACTTGGGCTTCATTCGGTTCGGGCTTTTCTATCGTTACCCGTTGTTCCGTTTCGCCATCTTCATTCATGACTTCTTCCATCTGAGCGATGGTATAGCGTCGCAGGTCTTCATTGATCAGAAGAGCCAGCGCGAGACCGCCGACGAGGATTGCGGAGATGACCAACGCAACTTTCAGTGGGGTGCGGCTGGTGAGTGGGCTACTCATGAATCGTATTTTTCGTGGTAGGTGCGTACGCCGACGTTGCGTAAATTGCGGAAGCTGAGCGCGTCGAGCACCTCGACGAGGCGGTAGAACGGAGTGTTCCCGTCGGTGTCGAGGCGTATCCGCTGTTCGGGGTTGTTCTGCTCAATGATTTTCAACTCTTCGAGTAGCTGGCCAATCGTGGTGGGTTCGCCCTCGAAGAAAATTTCTCCTTCGGCGTCGATCGCGATTGGGAGCATGGATTCGTCCGGGGGCACTTCCAGAGAGGAGCGCGAGATCGGCAGGTTGATGTGCTCCACCTCGCGCATGTCTTGTTTCAACATGGTCGTGACGAGAAAGAAGATCAGCAGCAGGAAGACACAATCGATCAACGGCGACATGCTGAGCGCGACATCCTCATCCTCTTCGTAGGTGTTGCGTGGCATTATTGGGAACCTTTCCTTTCGAGTTCGAAGTATTCTTTTTCACGGTGGCGAAGGCGCACGCCGACTTTTTCGAAGCCGATCGAGGCGAGCGTGTCGAGGGTATCGACCACGGTTTGCACCGGGACTTCACGTTCGGTGTCGATGCGTATCTCGACATCGGTTCCATTCTCGGCTGCGAGTTCTTTCAAGTCGGTTTCGAAGGATTGGACCCGGCGATAGCTCAGGCCCTCCATCGTTCGTTTTCCTTTGTTGGCCCGGAGTATCCCTCTGTCTCTGGTGATGGCGTATACGATGACCTCACTCTCCGCCACGGGGGCGAGGGCCACGGTGTAGTCCGGCAGTACCACTGGAATTTGTTTTTCCAGCTTTTTGAGCATCGTGGTGACCAGGAAGAATATCAGTAGAAGAAAAACGCAGTCGATGAGGGGGGAGATATCGACTTCAATCTCAGACTCGCGGCGACGCCGTCGACGCAACCGGCGTATGGTCGCCATGCGAGAGGCCGCGCTGGGGGGATGGCGGCTGACGACTGTCGGAGGTTGGGCCATTATTTGTCTTCTTCTTCCGGTTCTTCTTCGGGGTGGAGCCAAGGCGCCATCAGGACATCAACCATTTCCTCCAGCCGAATCCCGTAGTTGTTCACACGGGATTTGAAATAGTGGTAACTCGCGAGTGACGGGATGGCGATGATCAGCCCCAGGGCGGTGGTAATGAGAGCTTTTCCGATCGAGTCTGCCAAGACCGAAGCGTCGCCCGTGTCGCCCATGAGTGCTACTTTTTGGAAAGATTCGATCATTCCAATAATCGTACCGAGGAGCCCGAGCAAAGGAGAGATGGTGGCGACGACGGCGAGCGGGTAGGTGCGTTGATGCTGTCGACTGACTGTGCGCCCAATTGTATCTGTTACGCCGAATGAGAGAATTTCAAATGGGATGTGGGTGTGGGAGGCGACGTATTTCCCGATCTCGCCCAAGACACTGTTGGACTTTTGGCAGTCGCGTTCAATGGCTTCGAAATCACTCTGCACCGCTGCTTTCTTAATATCGTGCTCTAGCTTTCTCGGGATGAAATTGGCAGATCGAACCACGATGAGCCGTTCGATGAAAAAGACGATCCCGACAAAGCCTACCAGGAGTAGAACGACGGAAGTCGTGCCGCCTTTGAGGACTTCGGTGACCCAGTCGATTGTTCCCGCGGCATCAGATTCCGGGCTGATCGAAGTGGTGCTTTGGGCAAAGGCAGTGCTGGTCAGTAATGTGACGGCAATGAATGGAAAGAGTCTTTTCATGATCAAACTGGAGAGTGATAGAATGAGTGAATTCGAGGATCAGATAATAGTAAAAGTGGTCTTCAGTAGATCGCGCTCCCGACTACTGCTGCCCACCTGGAGCTCGAAGTCTCCCGGCTCGACGACCCGCTCGCAGTGCGCGTTGACGATGCTGCAGTCCACTAGGGGAATGGATAATGCAACCTCCTTCTCTTCGCCCGCTGCGAGGTCGATTTTGGCAAAGGCCTTCAGTTCTTTATTCACCCAAGTTACCGAAGTAACCAAGTCGGAGATGTAGGCCTGCACGGTTTCCCGTCCAGCATGGCTACCTGTATTTTTGAAGTGAATACTGAATCGGAGTGTACCTTCTTTTTGCAGCGACGACTGTTTCTGGATTCTTAGTTCACTGTAGGCAAAGCTGGTATAGCTGAGACCGAAGCCGAAAGGGAAGCGTGGCCGTTGGGTGTGATCCGCATAGCGGTCGCCGTGTTGACCGCGCACTTGACTGTAATAAACCGGTTGCTGCCCGACATGGTAGGGGATCGATACAGTGAGCCGGCCGGATGGGTTGATGGCTCCGAAGATTGCCTCGGCGATGGCCTTATCCCCCATCATGCGAGGATTGAATGCTTCGATGATGGCACTCGCATTCTGTACGGACGGGGGCAGAGTGAGTGGCTTTGAGTTGATCAAGACAACGATCAGCTTGGTATCTATTTTTGACAAGGCCTCCAGCAGTGCGAGCTGGCCGACCTTTTCCTCCAACGTCATGCGTCCCATCAAGTCCGCGACGCGTGCTTCAATTGTTTGTTTGGGATCTTTGTAACGTTCCGGCATAATGCATCTGCTTCGTCTCTTGAATCTGTTTGCTTGTGGCTTCGTGGTGGTATCGATCGGTGCGGTTTACTGCTGCAGCATGCATCTCCGCAAGAATCTCCCGTTCCTTGGCCGCAGGATCGGGGACGTCGGACCCTGTTTCTGTTTCTATCAATGACAACGGCTTTCCTTAGTGATGCCGATCCAGCCTTGATCTTGGTAAAGTCCTACCCTCGGGGTTCGTTTGTTGAAGCGCGGATCCAAGCGTTACCGATAAAACGGATGATGCTGACAGGATCATCATTAATGACTACCCTTCAAGCCAAGGCTGCGTCCACCGTCTACGGCCAGATCTTCTCCGGTGATATAACTTGCCCCTGGTTGTACCATGAAGAGTACTGCTTGGGCGATGTCATCCTGAGTGCATATACGGTTTAACACTGAGTGGCGCCGGGCAAATTCCATCTCGTCCTCAGGAGGGGTGCGCTCCACCCTTCCCGGTGAGACACAGTTGATGGTTACGTTATGGGGGCCGAGTTCCATCGCCAGTGACTTGGTGGCCGCGATGATACCACCTTTGGCGGCACCATACTCAGCACATTTTGTTGCCCCTCTACGGGCCACAATTGAGGTGACGTTGACGATATTCCCCTGTTTAGCTTCCACCATGTATGGGCTAACGGCGCGGATGCAGTGAAGCGCTCCAAAAAGGTTCACATTCAGCATCCAGTGGATGACCTCAATACTCTGCTCATGGAATTCTGTCATCTTCTCCCGGGCGCTGCCACCGGCACAGTTTACCAGGATGTCGATTCGACCAAAGTGTTTATGGACCTGTTTCACCGCGTCGCTGACGATATCATAATTGGTTACATCGACCGCACAGGGCAGGGCAGTATAACCATCGTTCTTCAGCTCAGTGGAAACCTCTTCGGCGCATTCCTTGAGCCTATCGAACACAGCTACCTTTGCTCCTGCCTCCGCCAGTCTGCGGCAGACGGCCCGGCCGATCGCTCCGCCACCACCGGTGACAATCGCGACTTTATCCTGTAGTATCATCATGTTACTTCTTTTGTGTTTCTGTAGTGATTCCGGAGGCTGCCAGGAGGGTTTCCTGGACTACGATTTCATGGTTGTCGTCAAACGGGTTTTGCTTTTCACCCCTGATGATCTCCGCGAATTCCAGTAGCTGCTTTGCGTAACGGTCTCCCATAGGTCCACAGTCAACGATGTGGGTTCCGGCAGAATAGCCGGGGACATCGTGCTTTACGGTCAGTCTCGCAGAAAGCGGATGGGTGTAATACTGGCTGGCCGGCATTTCCAGCGGAGATATTTCCACTGTTCCTTTGGTTCCGCAGATGATCAGGCGCCGGTGTTTCATACCGTCGATTTCCTCGACGGAAACTCTTACGGTGGCGGTCGCTTTTTCGTACTCCAATACTGCCAGACCGTTGTCAATCAGGCCGTCGTTTCGGGTCTGTCTAAGAAACGGGGTAGTCTTATCCGGGCGTCCCAGCATGGTGACTATTATATCGATCAGGTATCCGGAAAAGATATACATTGCGCCACCTTTGTATTGGGCCAGCCACTTCCGGTAGTCGTTATTGTCACCATCATAGCGACTCATGACCGCGTGGATCTCAAATAGTTCACCCAGCCAGCCTGAGTTCACTGCATCTATCGCAAACCGAATGGCGGGATTGTAGCGGTAGGCGTAGGCCAGTTGAATCGCCAGGCGTTTTTCCCTGCAAAGATCCATCAGTTTGATGAATTCACTCAGGGATTCACCACCAGGTTTATCCAGGTGGATATGTACCCCTTGTTCCGCCCAGCGTAGAGCTGTTGGGATCAAGTCGAAACCATCGGTTTCGACGGCAACTGCATCCAATCCCGGAGTGTTGAAAAGTTCCTCTTCAGTGATCCAGTTGATGCCTTCATAGCATTTCAGGTGTTTCCGCTTTTCCAGCCAGACCGGGTCTGATTCCACAACTCCGACAATCTCATAGATCTCGTCTAGTTTACGAAGCGATTCCATATTACCTTGGGCGTGGTTGTGACCAATGCCGATCTGGCCGATCTTAATCTTCCTAGTGGGCATGTAGATAACCTTTTTTAAAATGCACCTTTTTGAGTTTTGGTAAAATGGACCACGGAGTTCCGTTGAGGGCGTCTTCTAATTTTCAACTGATTCTCCCTGAGTACTTCAGGAGAAAATGTGGCCTATTTGAACGGGCTGACCGAAATCGGTTTCGAACTGGGATTCATCTATGTCATGGACCGCGGATACATCGATCTCGCGCGGCTTGATTGCATTCATCCAGCTAGAGTATTCTATCCCGGCGAGCCCCGAGCGGTCGATGACGCTAGTCATTTGCGTTGCGATTAGGATGTCGGTTTGAAGATGGCCGAGAGGAAACGTGATTCCCCTTGAAGAACTTCGTTGCGTTCACTTTCTCGATCCCGAAACGGAAAAGAATCTGGTCTTTGTTACCAACCATTTCGCCTTGTTAGGTATTGTCATCACCCACATGGGTCTTGGAGATCGCGGTCATTGGTTCATCGTACCGAGTCGCAGGTGACCTCACCAACTGTTCTTTAAAGAATGGAAAAGACCCTTAAGACGCAGGTCTTCTGTTGGACCTCCGTTTCGAAGGGATAAAATGCCTATCCATGAGCATCCTCCAGCTATTGTTTGTCGAAGTGTTTTACGAGCGATTGCGGCGGCGAGCTGGGATCATGCCCAAGCCGACCAGACCCAGAATCAGTGCCAGGGAGCCAGGCTCTGGAACGGCAACAATTCCGGAGATATCGTATTGTCCATCGGCACCGGGCGCAGTTGTGCCTGCGATTGAAATACTCGAAATCGTGGCACCATCAGCGATTCCAAAATCGGTCAAGTCGATGCCCAGGTAAGCAATCGCTCCCGTGTTTGCACTTCCGTAGGTCGTGAAAGAAGGGATGTCGATCAACTCCTGAAGCGTTGTCGCAGTATCGTTGAGTGGACCTTGGCTGAGTCGGTAGGTGACCGTCGAGCTGCTGTTCACGAAGGGGTTACCGGAGCTTCCGTAATTGATGGTGGTTCCGTTGATCGTAATGTTCAGTGTCAGATGGCTCGTCTCGCCAGCGTTGAATTCAAAAAGGAAAATATCGGCTCCTGCCCGGTTTACCACTGCACTGTTAAAGTCGAAAGCCAAACTCCTCAGTGAGGTATAGGAAGAGGTAAGGCTGCTGTCTTCCAGTACCGTCGGGGCGTCGACTCCGACCAAGGGGCTGCTGCCCGATGCGTAGATCTGAGTCGTTCTACCATTGTTACCATACATACTGAATTCAGTAAGGGTGGCATCAATGAAGGACGTATACTCCGTGCCATCCACGGTAATCTTCGTCAAGTTGGCGGCATTGGTTCCATCCGTTTCGATGGAGATCTGGGCAGAGGCGACTCCTGAGCTGATTCCGAGTAACGTTGCGCAGGTAAGAAGGGTAGAGGTGTTTTTATTCATGGTAGGTTTTGTAAGAATGATTTCAAAGAGATCGCTCTTAGAAATGCAGTTACAAGGGTTGAGGGGTGGTTGGGGTTAGGGTAGAAATAGTAAGGGAGAGTTGGATGTAGGAGCTGATGAAAATGAGGGATTCCAGCGATGTTGATGTGTGTTGTGCCGCTATTGCTTTTAATAACGACTGCACGGAGGGTGCTCGTGTAGGGTCTCTTTGGAATGGTGACTTTTATCCAGGTGCTCTGGCAGGCCTGGTTTGATGTCTTGTTCTTGAGGCATTTTTCAGTGCCATTTATGTGCAGGTGGATCCGGTTAACGGAGGGTTACGAAAACGAGGTAAGCTGTTACGAAACAATTTAGAGCAACAGATGCTGTCAATTAAAAATTTTTTATGCAGCTCCAGGGAGGCAGGGTTGAATTGTTGAAGATGCTCCAAAAACGGAAAGCTAAGCCGTTAGAAAAGCGTGCCTAGCTCCTTCTTTCGAGAACCCTAACCAATGAGGAAAAATGGTCCAACACGGGCTGGAATCGACTCCCTTCACGTGAGGTTTTTTTAAAGGGGCTTTGATCTATGATTGGTTTGAAACACTGTCCCTCTCAATTAGTTGGTAATCGAGGATCGTATCGCTCGAAAATTCTATGCGGCGTAGGCTGGCGTCGATAATGTCTACGGCACTCGATGCGAGCTGATTGTAGTTTTGGGTGATGGAGGTTTGCGGAGGGAGGCAATAGCGGGAGATGCTGGCTCTCTCAGAGACCACCAGTGAAATTTCTTCGGGAACCTTCTTCCCGAAAAGGGATAGGGCATAGGCGGTTATGATGCCCCCCATTCCGCCAGGGGCAAAGATGGCAGTGATCTTTTGTTGTAGGAGCTTGCCGGTTTCTTCGATGTAATTTTCTTCGTCAACGAGTCGAATGAATGCGTCGCTGGATGGGAGGTTTTGATTGGCCAGAGCATTTTGCAAGTGGTGTGCCCGCATGGAGGGGTTTCCCCATTTTGTGTTGCTGATCAGGCAGCCGATTCGCTGATGTCCTCTTTTTTGCAAGTGATCGATTGCGAGTTTCATGCCCTGTTCTTCATTTGATCGGACGGCGAATACATGGCTCGCTTCGGGGGGAGGCTCGTGGTCAATCAAGATGAGTGGAGCTTGAAAGCGTTGCCCCCAGTTGTTCCATGGTAACTTGGCGGCGCTGATTTGAATCGCGGCACAGAACTGTGTATTCTCCAGTCGGTCCAGATTGTCTTCTGGGATGATTTCGATGCGGTAGCCACGTTTGCCGATCGCTTCGGCCAGGCAGGCGATCACCATCTCGACATAGCTCTGCACCGGGTGATCGTAACGTGAGGGCGTAATGAGAATGACGGTGCGCCGGCTGTTGGAAAGCCGGGGCACATAGTTGTGCTTGCGGGCGATTCGCAGGATGTGTTCGCGAATCTCCGTTTTCACATTGGGATGATTGTTGAAGACTCGGGAGATTGTCGCGATGGAGACTCCGGCTTCTTCGGCGATGTCCCGTATGGTTGGCATAGTATCGTTTTCCGTAGTGATTGAAAATAGATTGAAACCTAGTCGTATTTACATCTGTGTTTTCAGGGAAATTACAAGATTAATATTGCTAGCGTTCGATCCTAAAAGAGATGATGCGGTCGTGATTGGGGGTGCTCCGCGCTTCTATCATTCTGCTATGACCCTGTATACCTCAACGTTGGATTCCCGGATAAGAATCGAAACCAACCCTATCGGTATGGTTCATGATGACTCGTCGGACGAGGTGGTCAGAGGTTCCTGTTATGCAGGATCTCCGCGGCTACCTGTCGGGTTGATTATCTGGTAGAAAACGAATGCAGACACAGAACACTTTACCCACACAGGCAGTGCAGTCATGGAAAACCGCATAGAACACAACATGAGATTTAAAGATAAAGTTGCCATCGTCACCGGAGCAGCCTCTGGACTGGGCTTGCTAAGTTCGCAGCAGTATGCGGCCGAGGGAGCCAAGGTTGTCTTGACCGACGTGAATGCCGATGCGATCGAGGTTGCGGCCGAGGAGATCAGGCGGGCCGGTGGGGAAGCCTGTGCGGTGACGACCGATGTCCGCTCCTATGAGTCTGTTGAGCGTGCCGTGGCGCTGGCGGTCGAACGCTTTGGTCGCATTGATATCCTGGCGAACATTGCCGGAGGGAATCCGCACCGGGTTTGCAAGTGCCCAGGCGGCTTCGATCAGATGACGCTCGAGGCCATGGATTGGGGCATCGGGGTGAATTTTACCGGGCCAATCTATTTTGCCCGGGCAGTGCTGCCGACCATGATGACCCAGAAAGGGGGCGTGATCATCAATCTCGGTTCCGTGGGAGGGGTCGTTGGGGGCGCGGGGGCAGTCGTCTATGGTGCGGCCAAGAGCGGGATGATTGGCTTGACCAAATCGCTCGCTTTGGCGGGGGCACCCCATGGGATCCGGGCCTGCTGTGTCTCGCCCGGGCCGGTGATGACGCGCGAGGCGATGGGGAACATCAAGACGCCGCTGGGGCGTGCGGCTGAGCCTGGGGAGGTTACGAAGCTGATCCTCTACCTAAGCTCCGAAGATGCAGCGATGATCAGTGGGAGTAACCACTTGATCGATGGGGCCCGCGCTTGTGGTGGGTTTGCCTAACAACCTGTTCGCCCTCGGCTAAGATTACACGATGAAGCAATCAGGTAAAATTTGGAAAGTCGCGGTTTACTACGATACGAGTAAGCCGGGCCTGGGTGGGCATCTGACGCATCTGGCGTTCAAGGGCCTGCCGCGCACCGAGATCGTCGCCCTGGTGGACTCTAACCTCGAGGGGATTGAGGCGAGACGGGAGTCGGTGGGCGCGGCCAAGCACTACGGAAGCCTTTCGGCACTTCTGGATGCCGAGTCGATTGACATTCTGGTCGTTTGCTCGCGTCTGCCCGGAGAGCATGCGGAACCGCTTGCCGCGGCGATGGAGCGTGGCATTCACGTGTACTGTGAAAAGCCGCTCGCGGCGAGTTTGCGGGAGGTGGATGGCATTGTCGATCAGGCTGCGCGGATGGGTCTTCGTATCGCGGTGGCCCATTTAGGGCGCTATGCGCAGGTCTTTCAGGAGGCAAAGCGAATGATCGAGGCTGGAGAGATTGGGCGAGTGCTGTCCTTTTACGGTCGGGGGAAAGAGGATCATCGGGGAGGCGGCGAAGACATGCTCGTCCTCGGTACGCACATCTTGGATCTGGCCTGTTATTTTTTCGGGAAACCTTTGCGCGTTTCCGCGGATATCTCCCATGAGGGGAAGCCGATCAAAGCGGGCGAGTGCTTGGAAACCGCGGAGCCCATCGGGCCGGTCGCGGGTGACGAAGTTTGGAGTTCTTATCAATTCGCGGGCGGAGTGCGTGGCTGGTTCGAGAGCCGCCGTGGCCTCTCGGAGCGCGGGGTTCGGATGGGGATCACGATCGTTGGGACGACCGGGACTTTGGCGGTTCGCTTCGATGACGAGCGAAAGCTTCGTTTGTGCCGTTCGCCATTTCCGCCGGAGGATGAGGCGTTGTTCGAGGATGTCCCCTTGCCGGAGGATGAGGGGATACCCGGGGCCGAGCCGCTGGATTGCGGAGAGTATCAGGGGTTTCGTTTATATTTCCTCCACAACAACCGCCGGGCGGCTTGGGATCTAATCTGTGCGCTGGAGGAAGGTCGCGAGCCGTTGGCCTGTGCCCGGGATGCTCAGACCGTGCTGGAAATGATTTATGGTGCTTACGCTTCCGCGTTGTCGGGGCGTCGGGTTGATCTCCCGCTATGCGAGCGCCGCCACCCATTGGAGATACTATCATGAACGTAATTCAAGTAAACGAAGACGAATCGCTGGTGTGGACCGAGGTCGATGATCCGGTCTGTGCCGCTGGTGAAGTGTTGATCGAGATCCACGCTTCCGCGGTGAACCGTGCGGACCTCCTGCAACGGGCGGGCAAGTACCCGCCGCCTCCGGGCTCGCCACCTTGGATGGGACTCGAGGTTGCGGGTGTCATTCAGGAGGTCGGTCAAGATGTCGATGGCAGTCGTTGGAAAGTCGGCGACAAGGTTTGTGCCTTGCTCGGTGGCGGCGGTTATGCCGAAAAGGTCGCCGTGCCAGCGGAGCTGTTGATGCCGGTACCCAAAGGGCTCTCCATGGCGGAGGCGGCATCGTTGCCGGAAGTCTTTGCCACAGCTTGGTTGAACCTGATCAATGAAGCGCATTTGCAACCTGGCGAAACCGCGTTTGTCCATGCGGGAGCGAGTGGGGTGGGGATCGCGGCCCTGCAAATTGCGAAGTTTATCGGTGCTCGTACCGTTGCCTCGGTCGGTGGCTCGGCCAAGGTAGAGCTGATGCGCGAGTTCGGGGTAGACCGGATCGTGAACCACCACGAGGAGTCGGTCGATGCGGTGTTCGACGAATGTGCGGCCGGCGATCATCCGGTGAATGTCGTCCTTGATTGCGTGGGCGGCGATGGCTTGGGCCCGAACTTGTCCAAACTTGCGATGGGAGGTCGCTGGGTGCTGATTGCTACCTTGGGTGGCGTCACCACGGAGTTGGCCCTGCGATCGGTTCTTACGCGTCGTTTGCGTCTGATTGGCAGCACCCTGCGTTCGCGTTCGCTCGAGGAGAAACAGCGGATCCTCGGCGAGTTGGTCGAGCGGCTTTGGCCGGAGTTTGAAAGCGGTCGTATCAAGCCGGTTGTGCATGCAGAGCTTCCGATCCAGGAGGCCGAGTCAGCGCACCGGATTCTACAAAACCGGGAGAACAGTGGCAAAGTCGTTCTGACGGTCCGGTGAGCCGAGTGGTTGCAGTATCACCATCATGAAAAAGTCACTGCTTATTGATACCGACATCCACCACGAGATTCGTTCGCTGAGCGATCTGGTGCCCTACCTGCCGGATCAGTGGAAGCGGTACATTACCGATTACGGTTGGGTGCCCGAGCGCCCCATCCCGTTCAATCAGATCCGCAAGGAAACCAAATACCGCATGGATACCCGTCCTGAAGACGGCTCCACGCCAGGTTCCAGCTATGAACTCCTGAAAACGCAGTTGCTGGACAAGTATGAGTTCGAATACGGGGTTTTGACCGGCTGGTTTTATGAGGCGAGCGTATGCAATGGCTGGTATGAGTTTGCGGCAGCCCGGGCCTCGGCCTACAACGATTATACCGTGGAGCATTGGCTGGACCGCGATGAACGGCTGCTTGGTTCGATTACGATCCCCAGGGAGCCGGAGGCGGCGGTTCGCGAGATCGACCGGATGGCGGACCACCCGCAGATGAAGCAGGTCATGTTGCCCATTTCCGATTTCGCTTGGGGGGATCCATACTACCACCCGATCTTCGCTGCCGCTCATCGGCATGGTCTGCCGATCGCCATGCACCTCTCGGCAATCATTACGGCCCAAGGCGGGGACTTTCTGCGGTACTATGTGGCATGGCGTTCGTTGCACCCTCAGGCCTACATGACTCAAACCATCAGCCTCATCACCAACGGTGTCTTCGACAGATTTCCTGGTTTGCAGGTGTCGCTCGTCGAAGGAGGATTCGAATGGGTGCCGTTCATGATGCACCGTATGGATTCGGCCTACAAGGCACTGCGGCAAGAAACGCCGTGGGTCAAGCGGATGCCCAGCGACTATTTTCGCGAGAACATGCGATTTACCACCCAGCCGTGGGACGACCTCAATGCGGACCAGTTCATGAGCATCATTGGCATGATGGAGTCGGAGGACATGATTATGTATGCGTCCGATTATCCGCACTGGGATTTCGATGATCCAAAGCGAACCCTTCCGTCGAAGATACCCCAAACCCTGCGCGAAAAGATCATGTATCAGAACGCGCGCAACTTCCTGAAGCTATCATGAAGCATTTCGTTTGCTCAATGGATGAACTGGGAAAGGTGCGGAAAAAGGCACTGGTGATTAACAAGCGTCCCGTGGTGGTCGTCTATTCCGAGCAAGGAAGTCTGCATGCCCTGCGCGATGTCTGCCCGCATAAGGGTCCCTGCTTGTCCGACGGGATGTTGGATAAAAATTGCGCGGGCGCGATGAGCGGTGAGTACATTTTTGATCGGGAGACCGAGGTGCTCCGCTGTCCCTGGCACAGCTGGGAATTTGATATCCGGACGGGCAAGTCGCTTTTTTCGCCCGACAAAATCCGGGTCAGAACCTATCCCGTGACCGTCGAAGAGGGCGATGTCTTTGTTGAACTGTAATCGTATGAATATTCTACCCGATAAAATTGCCGACTTCTCCAACCGATGCCTTGCACGGGCCGGTGTGCCCTCGGGCGAAGCCGCACTCATCACCCGCACCCTGGTCGAGGCCGATGCCCGTGGCATTCACAGTCACGGAGTCATGCGGTTGCCGCTCTACATCAGCCGGATGCAGAAGGAGTTGAACCGGGCTTCGGCGAAAATCGAGACCGTCCGCGACGATGCCGCGACCGCGCTGGTGGACGCCCACTATTCTGCGGGCCAGATCGCAGGAGTCCGGGCCATGGAATTGGCCATGGCCAAAGCGGAGGAATTCGGGGTGGGGATGGTCGTGGTCCGCAATAGCAATCACTTCGGCATCGCTGCGCACTATGCCATGATGGCCGCGGAGAAAAACATGATCGGTATCGCTGCAACCAATACGACGCCTCTCATGCCTCCGACCGGTGGTGCCGAGAAAGTCCTGGGCAACAACCCGCTGGCCATCGCCGCGCCTTCTGCCGGTACCTTTCCCATCCTGTTGGACATGGCCATGAGCAATGCTGCGCTCGGGAAAATCCTGCATGCCAAAACCACTGGGGCATCCATTCCCGAAGGCTGGGGTGCGGATCAAGGCGGCAGCCCAACCACGGATCCCGCCGCCGTTCTCAATGGAGGATTTATGCTGCCGGTCGGCGGCCCCAAGGGTTTCGGCCTCGCGTTTATGATCGAGCTTCTCACCGGAGTCCTCGGTGGCGTTCAGTTTTCGAAGACCCTTCCGTCCATGTATGATCTCGGCCAAAAGCAGTCCGTCTCCCATTTTATGCTGGCGATCGATGTGGCTCGCTTTATCGAGATCGGTCTTTTCAAACAGCTGGCCGCACAGCTTTCCGGCTATGTGAAGAATGCGGTGAAGGCCGAGGGCGTCACCGAACTGTACCAGCCCGGAGAGATCGAATTTCGAAAAGAGAAAGAACGCATGGAGACGGGTATCCCCATCGACGCCAAGGTCGTCGAGGAATTGAACACACTCGCCGAATCGTTGGGCGTCCCCGCTTTGACACTATGAAAATCATCCGCTACCGAAACGAACAGGGCGCCATTGAATACGGCCTGCAGCATGAAGATTGGACCGAACGGCTCGAGGGCGATCTACTCGACGGCATAAAGCTATCGGGGGAAAAGGCCACAGTGGCGAAGGTCCTCGCCCCGATCGTGCCCGCCGCGATCCTGTGTATCGGCCTCAATTACCGGCATCACGCTGAAGAGAGCGGGGCGAAGATTCCGTCGTTTCCGATCCTTTTCATGAAAGGGGGCAACTCCCTGCAGCATCCCGGCGACCCGATCGAGATCCCCTCGCACTTGTCGAGCGAGGAGGTCGATTATGAAACCGAACTCGCGGTCGTAATCGGCAAGACCTGCAAGAATGTGAGCCGTGAGAACGCCCTCGATTACGTGCTCGGCTACACTTGTGCCAACGATGTGAGCGCCCGCGACTGGCAGCTAAAACACGGGGGAGGGCAGTGGTGCCGTGGGAAGACGTTCGATACGTTCTGCCCTTTGGGGCCGTGCCTCGTCACGACCGATGAGATTGCGAACCCCAATGCGCTTCGCTTGCAGGGTCGGATCAACGGCGAAACTGTGCAGGATTGGAATGCCGAGGACATGATCTTCGATGTGCCGGCTCTCATCGAATTCCTCAGCGGGAGCACTACTTTGCTTCCCGGAACCGTGATCCTGACCGGCACTCCGCATGGAGTCGGTATGGCATCAACGCCGCAACGTTGGCTTCAGCCGGGCGATGTCTTTACGGTTGAAATCGAAGGGATCGGAGAGCTCTCCAACCCGGTTGCGCTGGAGGCGTAACTGTCATGACCGAGGGCGCGGGACGCGTTGAAACGGTGCTCGGCCCCGTGGTTCCCGAAGATCTCGGCGCGACCCTGATCCATGAGCACATTCTTTGTAGTTCACTCTCCCTGTATCACTACTTCGGGGAGAGTTGGCTACGCAAAGAGGAGGTCATCGTGACGGCGGCAACCAAGCTACAACGTCTGCGCGAACGCTATGGCGTGACGACCGTGGTGGATGGAACGCCGCTGAATCTGTCCCGTGACATCCGTCTCCTGGCCGAAGTGTCGCGGCGCTCGGGTGTTCACATCGTCGCGTCTACCGGTTTTTACCATTACGACGATTTCTCCTATGGTCGTATCTCTGTTGAAGATCTCGCAGGGTATCTTCTTGAGGAATGCGCACAGGGCGCCGAGGGCACATCGATCCGACCGGGTATTTTGAAGTGCGCGGTGGAGGAGTTGACCCCGGCCGCCAAATTTCTGCTCGCGACTGTCGGGCGTGTACAGGCGGCGACGGGCCTCCCGGTGTTCGTTCATACCGCTCCCAAGCGTAGGAATACGCTGGAGGCCCTGGGCATGTTGCAGGAGGCCGGATCGGCGCCGGAGAAAATCATCGTCGGCCACTGCGGCGACTCGAATGACACCGAATACGTCCGCGAGATCCTCCGGTGTGGCTGCTGGGTGGAGATTGATCGTCTTCGGCGCCACCAGCCGGAGGTGTTCGCGCGCAAGACCGCCATGGTGGCGAACCTGGCCCAGGATTGGTTGCACCGGCTCCTCATCTCCCACGACTATATTTGTTACGATGACCGCCGGAATGATCAGACGCGCCAGCGGTTAGGGACCGTCATCGACGAGGATGAACAGGGGCTGTGCCTCATCCACGAGGAAATGCTGCCCCGCTTGCGTCAGTGCGGAATCGGGGAGGCGGAGATGGAGGAGTTGCTATGCAAAAACCCGCAGACAGTTCTGAGACCAAACCGCCGGTTGGTGTCGAAGTAGCCGCCAAGACGGCTCACGAAGATCGGGCACCGGGAATCCCGGGATGGTGGATCGTGGCGCTGATTGCCGGAACCGGACTGTATTTTCTGGCCAATGTCCAGCGCGTGGCGGTTCCCGGTGCCATCTTTGGCACATTGCAGCGTGAATTGAATGCATCGGCCTCTTCGATCACTTGGCTCGGCGCTTCGTTCATGTATGTCTATGCGTTGAGTCAATTGGTCATCGGTTTCATGGTGGAAAACTTTGGCGGAAGGCGCGTGATCTTCTATGGTGCGCTGGTCTTTTGCGTCGGTGCCGTTCTCTTCTCGCTCTCGCATGGTCTCCCGCTGCTTTACGCGAGTCGGATGATGGTCGGGCTTGGCGCGAGCTCCCTCTACCTGAGTCTGGTTCAGGAAGCTCGTCGGATCTTTCAGCCGAAGGATTTCCCCGTCGCGCTTTCGAGCGTTATCTTTACCGGCTACGCAGGCGGCATCGTTGCCGGAGCGCCGTTTGTGATCGCAGCCAATGGGATCGGTTGGCGCAACCTGATGCTCTTGCTTGGCTTGGCCGCCATCCTCGGCTGGCTGGTCTTCTCGTTGGCATGCGGGATGAAACAGGTGGCCAGGGGATCGAAGCCCAGGAATCCCTTTCGGTTACGACCGTATCTCGAAATTTTAAGGCTTCCAAACAACCGGAGTATCTATGCGTGCACCGGGCTACATTTCGGGATCTACTATGTGCTCCAGACAGTCGTCGGCAAAAAGTATTTGGAAGACTTTCTCGGGCTCACTTCCGAGAATGCGGCATGGGTGTTGTCGCTGATGGCTATTCTCGCCGCCCTCTCAGGCTTCGTGCCCGTGTTTCTCGGTAAGTTGATCGGGGGGCGAATTAAGATCTTCATTATCGGGTCCGGCTGCATGTCGACGTTTGTCTGCTGCGGACTCGTATTGATGACTGGATTCAATGTGCAAACTCCGGCGGTTGCGGTGTTTCTCTGCATGCTTGCAGTAACTGCCAGCCTTTCACCAATTGCCATTCCATTGCTCTACGGAACGAATGAGCCCAGTAAGGCCGGGCTGGCGGTATGTCTCTTTAATTTCAGTTTGTATTTCTTTGTCGCTCTTTTGGGGAATGCGGTGGGTTTATTGATGAACTGCTTTGACTCCGAGCGAGGCGGGCCCTTGCACGCCTATGGTAAAGACGCTTGGTTGGCGATCTTCTCCCTTCTGGCCTGTCTCGCTTGCGTCGTTCTTGTGCTTTCGGTTCGGTTGAAAGAGAACAAGGTAGATCGCTAACCAGCGAAGAGTCTCATCGACTGCACGAAAAACCAAGCGAGCAAAAAGGGGAACGGACTTTCCAGTCCGTTTGCGTCGTGATCAGGCGCGGGAAAGGAAATAAACGGGTTGGAAAACCCGTTCTCCTTTATACTTCCATATTGAAAGGGGGACTGATCCAGGGGGCATGCGTCGACAGTAGCCGATGCCTTCAGGCTTCGCGCTTCCTTGCGGAGACGGAACCCAAGGCTGAAGCCATGGGCCACTGGCTG
>CEOD01001182.1_pt1 | contig 30329 bp, 16 predicted proteins | sample 530341 | NCBI WGS metagenome assembly CEOD01 (sample SAMEA2619950, study PRJEB7988) | marine metagenome | isolation source: saline water (ENVO:00002010), including | reverse complement strand
TTTCAACAACATCATTGATTTTGATGAAATCATCATCAATAACACTAAAAGTCTTCCCAATCCAAGAGAAGTCGGGAACTTCATTAACTTCATTTACCCATTTGGGGAAAGTTGGAATTGATGCCTTGACTTCATCAATGGCATCACAAATTGCTACGATTTCAGCATCGTAATACTTAACTTCAGGAAGATTTGTTAATTCAGTTTGAAGAGTGTCAATCCTATCTTCGATAGCATTAACTTGCTCATCGTAATACTTGACTTCAGGAAGATTTTTGATTTCCTGTCGAACAAAATCAATTTGTTCGCAAATTGCTTCTACTTCGGATTCGTAGTAGCGAACTTCAGGTGCTTCTGACAGTTCTGTTTGTAATTGAGCAATCTGTTCGGTTAGTTGCTCAAGTTCGTTGTCGTAATACTTGACTTCTGGGATGTCAGGAATATCTTTTCTGACATCATTAATCAAACGGACAAGTTGTCCGAGAGAGTTGATGTCGATTACCTCTAGAAAAGGTTTTCCGTCCGCATCGTTTATCTCAACTACTTCTTCTTCTATTTCCTCTTCTTCTTCCTTCTCGATGAAATCTTCTACAGATGGTAGGGACTCTTCCTCCAAAAATTCCTCTACAGAAGGTAAGTCCTCACCAGAATTGGTGATATCATTAATAGATGGCAGATTGTCTCTATCTTCCGTCATTCGACAAAGTTATTAGTAAAAATACTGTAGGATTTCTCTCCTTTGTTTATTTATCTAACTTGTCAGTTGGAGGATTTTTGAGAAGTTTTGCAAGTTCAGCGGTAGAACCTACAAATAGTGCATTGTTGACGGTAGACGGACCTTTGACTTCTTTTTCTTCGTTTACGTCTTTCAGTTTCTTCTGTAAATCAAGTAACTTATCAGTTGCATCTGCAACGTTCTTAATTAACTGTCCAGCAACCTCATAGGCACGAGGCATCTCACTCTCTTGAGCAAGTTCAAGGACACCGTTCAATGCTTCCTGTCCTTTCTCAATGATGGAGTAAAGATTACCTCTTGTATATTCATAATCCTTCTGAACATCATCATCATGCTTTGGACTTGAAGGATTTGTTTCTACCTTCTTAATTTCACTAGACAAAACTTCACTTTCAACCTCAAAAGCATCATTCAACTCATCAAACTTTTTACTCATAGTAGTCATTAGAAGAGATTTCCATCAAATCCGAAGTCATCGCCAACTTCAATAAGTGCATTATCAGCAGCGGTGATAAGGTGTACTTCTGCACCAGAAACGTGTTTTTCTGCCGTCGTGTTATCTACACCTCTATCAACCTTAATCTTGGTTCCTGAGGTAATCTCAAGTACATACATTTGCTCATTATCAATATTGATGTAACTACCATCTGCAATACCAGAGGTATCTGCCATCTCAACATACTTACCAGTAACACCGATATCTTGAGATAGAGTTGTAACAGCATCTCCAGTATAATTTTGAGTTGCTCTTGGTGTAACAGAATAAGTAACGTCTCTTGTGGGAGTTTGTGTTGCTCCACCTGCAACGTAACCAATCTGAACCTTCTTGATAAGATCTTTGGTTGCTGTCGTAACAGGTCCAAACATGTATGTTTTCGCAGTAAATCTAATAGTGTAATACAGTGCTCTCCTTGTAGAGAAGTCACCTTCATAATCATCTTGCATGGTGATATTCTCGATAGTAACGGGAATATCTCTCTTTTCTCCGATAGATTCAACTAAATCAACCGTTAAGTTGAATGCTGGTTGGAAATATGGCAAAATTTGCTCCACAATCTGAAGCATGTCATCATTCAATTTAGTATAGATTGTCATCTCAAACGCCATGTTATATGGCACAGGCATATATGCCTTTTTGACTTGAGTTTTATCGTTAGGATCGGTTGTAATAAAAGTTTGAGTCGTTGTTACCTTTCTAGTCCCATCATATTGAAGTCCAACAAATTCAAAGGACATTCTTGGTAAAGAAATCTGAGTTGATTTGCTCAGATTAGGCGACTGCTCAAGTCTTGCTAGAAATTTCTGGGTAGGACCGTATGCAAGAGGGACACGGATGACTTCTGTTACTGAGTCATCAGAGTCCGTGTGTTTTATCTCAATTCCATTAAAAAGAGTACCAAAGGCAATGATAGTCTTTCTTAAGATTTCGTGATAAAAATATTCAAACATGGCATTGCCTACAATACACTTCTAACTTAATTAGTATTTATATCACGGTGTACCAAAAGGATTCTTTTCACTGAAGTCTAGAATTGCATCTGCTTCGTTTTGAATCGTGTCGTTATCTGGGAATGCGCCAACGATATTGTTTTCTTCGTAGACACTTAATTGATAAGATGCACCACTCGTTCCACCTGTGATGGTTTCCCCTGGTATAAAGTCTCCAGTAACTTCGGTGATATTGAGTTTGTTTGTCGAAGAATTCCAAGTCTTGACTCTTGCAGTAATTCCAGACTGAGAACCTGTGACTGTCTCTCCATCGATGAAGTTTCCAGTTCCTCCCACTGCAGGATTGCCAATAGTGATTGTAGGTGCCTCTGTATATCCAGCACCTGCATTTGTGAGTCTGATTCCTGTAATTGTTCCTGCAGCACTGACAAGTGCGATTGCTGTTGCTGCTGTTGTTCCAATTCCTGGAGCAGTAATTGTAACCGTTGGTGCCACAACATAACCAGAACCTGGATCTGTGAGCGTGACAACACCAACAGAACCATTACCAATAACTGTGGATGCAGCAGCACCGACGCCAGGATCTGTTGAAAGTCCAATGAATGCGATTCCTGGAGCAACAGTATATCCAAAACCAGGGTTTATAATCTGAACACCCTGAACTTTGCTACCGACTTGTGTTCCATCGCAATTTGTCAAGTCTCCAAGCAGTGTTGCAATACCAACCGCAGTTAATCCACCAGTTGGTGCTGATGAGAATGCAACTCTAGGTGGATATCGATATCCCTCACCTCTATTTGTGATGTTGACTTTCATAACAGCACCATCAACAATTCCAACAGATGCCGTTGCTGTTGTGCCACCGCCAATGAGTGTCAAAGTCTGAATATTACCTGCATCTTCAACAAGTTCATCGATTGTCTCAATTCCAGTGTCAATATCTTCGTCTTCATAACGGAAGAGTTCACATCTCAGTTCATAAACGTAGTTTTTCTGTAATTGATAGAAGGGTTTTTCATGTTCTACGAATTTTATCTCAAAAAGACGCTTTCCAAGAGGGAAATAAATCAAATCGCCTTCTTTTGGACGGGTTGACAACCTAACATTGGGCAAATTTGCCATCAAAGGGGAAATATAGTCAGTAAATCTCTCTTGAGAGATAATTAAGTTAATTTCGTTTGTTGCCTGAATGCCAAATTTGGACAATAATTGAGTATTGTCGCCATATCCGTCAAAATTGTTGATATATGCCTCGATTGGATATGCATGATTAAATTCTGACTCAATTACCTCTCTAAGAACAGTATTTGAGGTGATATACTGTCTAGGAATATAATGCACCTCGACACCATACATCCTCAACTGTTCGTTGATTAAGTCTTGAACAAGATTTTGTTCCCCAGAGGAACCTTGGAGGAAGAATGGATTTAACATATCAACCAATCATGTCTAAAGGTGGCAGTTCATAAGTATTGGACATCTTTTCCATGATTTTTTCAATTTCTTTCTCTGCATCATCATAAATTTGTCTTCCATTGAGTTCAACTCCACCAGGAAGTTTGACACCATTGAATTTGATGAGGTTTTGTCCCCATTGCTTCTTAATTAAGGCAGTCAAATATGGTTTCAGGAAAGAATCGTTGTATACTCTTGAATAATCGTCAGGATCTACCGTTCTCCAACAATCAAGAATGATGAAATCGCCAGACTTTAAGTTACTCCAGTCAACATCGAGATATAATCTATCTTGTCTCTGATTGAATCTAATTTGTTTGTGCGTATTTGTCAGGAAATTGATAGTCTCTAGATAACTCATTCCCATAGAATACGTCAATAAGTCAGTATTGCCCCAATAATAGAAATCGTTGAGGAATAACTGATATTTGAAACTGAACATGTTGTTCATGCTCAGTCCTCTTGCATCATCATATTGGAAAATCTTGTTGATTCCAATAATTGCAGGTGGAACTTGAATATAATTGCTATTTTCGTAATAACTGAAAGTTACTGCAGTGCCGACAATATTTGCTGAAGCAGTTGAGGTTGTAATTCCAGTCTGATCTTCACCAGTTGCGCCAGGAGGACGTGCTTTTCCTCTACTGACATCATCATCAGTGATTTGATACTTTAAATAACTCTGAATGACACCATCAAAATGCCTTTCATAGAAAAATTGCAGCGCATCATCAACTAAGTCTTGAATCTGCTCATCTGCAACGTTAATTTCTAGAACTGGTGCTCCAAGTTTTCTTTTACAATAATCAATCAGTTCTTGCCTAGTAGATGGTTGAGCCATTTACCTGATACCTCTATAGTAATATTTAGGGAGCTGAGGAAATGCCTGGTTGAACGGTAATATTCCCGTTTACAATACTGTAAATTGTAGAACCAGAACTCACTAAAACATTATAAACATATCTACCCTCTGCCAAGGTACGTGTCTCAGTAGAACCTAATGAAATTTTGATTTTTCCGCCAAGGGCACTGGAGATTCCTGCAGTAAAAGTTGCTGCAGGGAATCCAGATGAACCAATAGAAACACTTTTTGTCATCTGTGAAGATGCATCATATCCAGTAAAGTTAATTAAAGAACCATTAGGATCTTTAACTGTAAAAACATTACTGAAATCTGCGCCACCAAAGATAGTCAGATTGGCGGCATAAGGCACACCAGACTGCTCATCGAAAGTGATATTCCTATTAGACATCGGGCATCCCTATAACTGACATTGTTTCTTGTTGCTTATAATATAATTTGCAGAAAGACTTCGCAGTATTTCGCAGAGTTTCAATATCATTACAACTATCTATCTCAGATGCAAGTTGGGTATATGCAAACATCTTTGAAAGATTTTTCAACTCGATACTGTCTGGGTTCATTTGTTTGAAAGACTCCTTAGTAGACTTTTTATTTCGTCAATATCATTCTTAATATTAGCAAAGTCGTCTTCTAGTCGTTGTATCTTTTGATTCTCTTCAGATTTCGCACTTCGTTTTGTTACATATTCCTCAAACTGAGTCCTATTTTTGTTAATAATTGAACCAGTTTGAGGATCTCTGTACAGATTGTTGTGCCCCTCAACTCTTAAATGTTCCATCATGCAAGTGCGATAACTCTCAAATCTCTTGCTCTAGGAACATAAACCTGAGAAGTAGATGTCATGACAATTTTGATTCTATAATTTCTGAAGGAAGGCAGATTATCTGCGGTAAATACATACTCGCGATAATCAATTTCAGAAGGACGGAATCCACGATCTGTGTCGGGTGGTACAAAGGTATCAGGCAATCCATCGCTGTCAGCAACATTGAGAACGTCGCCTCTAGAATTAAGATTGTTGAAACCTGGGAATGGAACGTAAATGGGGTTGAAGTTGTCAGAATCACCAATCGCGTAGAATGCTCTAATATCAGAGTATTCATTAATGTGAGCGTCAACCAGAATCTTAAGTCCTGTTGCAGGATTCTCAAGATCGATTTCCTTGGAGAGATATTGGAATGCAGTAGGATCGTTGAATACAGAGTTAACTCTATTGTCAGTCGCGTAATTAGTGATGATTTTGTTAACTCTATTTGATGTAAGAACTGCATTGACTCTCTGCAAGTCAATCATAGGCGAGATTCTAGAGTCAGTGCTATTGAGATTAACTCTCAAGTGCATTGACTTATTACCTGCCTCAGTAGTCAGTTTTGTAGTCTCATTGATTCTAGAGTAGATTGCTCTAGGAGTTGGTAAGTAGTTGGTTCTGTTGACTGCAATGTCTTCAAATCCAGTGTTCAGATATGGAAGTTCATTTCCACTCTGACTTGTTGCAGTAATACTTCTGAGAGATGCATTAAGAACAGTTCCTGGAACAGAAACATGCTGAACCATTGGGGTAATAAGTTCAAAGGGAATATTCTGAGTTGCAAAAACGCTGTTTCCGCCAGCAGACTTGGTAGTAGCAAAATACAGAATTGGTTGACTTTCACCTGTGCTTCTACCAACTCCACTAGAACCCTGATCGAGTTTGATTGTATATGAATCAAATGTGATTGGATTGGAAACTGTGGTGTTGTTAAGATTGTGTGTCTTATTGATTCTTCTCAAGGACACACCGTTTGTCTCATACTTGAAGACTGGTGTTCCTGATGGATACTCTCTACTGGTGGTGGAATCAACACTTCTAGTTACACCACTGATAGTGTTGCTATCTGCAGATGTGTAGGAGATGATTTCATTTCCAATTAAGAGATAACCAGCATTAGTGGTTCCAACTCCAACATTCTCAAAGGTATCGAAACCACTATCACTTTCAATAGAAATTGGTGAAGTGGAAGTAGAATTCAGAGTTGTTGTCAGTCTAGTAGCAGGTTGATCGGACTTGACACCTTCAATCGTTACACGGTTGTCATCAAAGTACATGCCGTGGTTCTTATGGTTGACAACAAAGTGAACACCATCAGAAACTGTTGCCAAATTGTTGATTTGAACATTACCACCAGCGGCGGCATTCAAGTCTGTAGTAAGTCCAGTAACACCGTTGAAGAAAGTAACTGTGCTTCCAGAACCAGCAACAACAAAGTCACCCTGAACTCCCTCAAGAACCAATTCGCTAGTGCTTGCGATAGAAACAACGGAGAATTGTGCTCCAAGTCCAAGAGAATTATTTCCAATTGTATTAATGCCAAGAACATCACCAACTACATAACCACTTCCAGATTCTGTGATGGTTGCTGCAACTGCAACACCATTGTTGATGGTAACATCTGCTTTTGCATCTCTACCACTACCAGTAATTGTAACAAGAGGAACACTACCAAACAGAAGTGTGTCTTCAGAAGGAGTGTATCCAATACCTGTGTTGATGACATTTAATGTGTCTGTAGCAACACCTGCACTCGCAACGAACGTACCAGAAGCATTAGTTCCAAACTGAGTGACAGTGTTGCCAATGACTAGAGCAGTGTCCTCTAAAGTCGAGTTAATGCCAACTCTAATTGTTCTTGAAGTGAACTCAATAGGATTGGGTTGCAGTCTAGCAATTTGTTGATTGCCTTTCGACAGTTCTGGGTTGAACAAATCAACAGAACCAGTCAGTTGACTGAACTCTGCTCTATACAGGTTGAACTTCAAGTCTTCCCATTGACTTGGTTCCCAAGTAGATGCGTTCTGAGACTTGAACAGAGAACCCAAGAAAGGTTGGTTAGAGATGAATGTTTGCGTAATTAAATCAACTTCACCAACTCTAGAGATGTAAACTTGATACTTCGTAGAGTTAGAAAGAAGAACCATGCAATATTCAACACCTGCCTCCATGTATACTGGAGCCTTAAAGGTAAATCTAGTAGCAACAGAACCATCTGCAGAAGTTTCAATATCAGAAGGAGACAGAACTACTTCGGAGAATGGTAAAATTCTTCCAGTTGGCAGTCCGTTATCCATCGTTCTGAGTTGGAACGTGACAGGAGTGCTGCCATCATCCACGGAAGCGAAGTAAATATCGCAACTGGTAAGATAAATTCCAGTCTCATCATCGATGCCGAAGGATTGTGCCAGAGGATCTCCAACCCATCCTCTTTGGTTGACAGTAATTCTTCTCTGACTTGTGGAAAGAGTTTCAGTTCCAACGAACTGAGTTCCAGTAGTTCTAGAAGTATCTCTTTGCTCACTTACATTCTGAATCTCAGTTCTTGCATTTCTTGTAGAAATGATGGTTTCTTGAACTGTCTCTAAAGTTCCAGTTGAAGTAAACTGCTCTTCAGAATATGAAGTTGCTGCCATTCTGTCATTACTATCAAGATTATTGAGAGCAAATACTTTAGCACCTGTCTCAAATCTTGGATTATTAGCAAAGTTAGGATCTGGAATGAAGAAACTACCCTGAATATTTGCACTGATATCAGAAATCAATCTTAGGTTAGAAACGGTTGCTTGAGCACCACTGGTTTGTCCAGTCAGTCTCATATCTTTTGCAACAAATCCAGAATATGTTCCCTCGGGTTCATTGGAAAGAGAGAAGCAGTCAACGTTCAATACCTGAGAAGTTGATGAATATGTTCCAGGTAATGTTTGTCTATCATATGGGTTAATCAGATAAACCTTAGTTGGGGAATTGTATGGACCTTCCTTATGATTTGAAGTAGCAACTCTGAATGTAATTGCAGCAGCAGTGCCTTCATCATCTACTGGTTGTTGTGCAGAAGGAAGCATCACGCCAGAAACAGTTTCTCCAACCTGGAAGGTTCCAGAAAGCATTGTGATTTCCAGAAGTTTTGGAACACAATATTTACTTACACCTTCTCCATCGAAGAATGGATAGAGTCTGGTGGATGGTTTTACACTGTTAGCGTTAAACTGAATGTTTCTAGAGCGCATGAAGGAAATCAGTGCTCTACTAACAACTCTATCTCCTTGAGACGTTTCATCAAACTGCTCAGTGATTACAGTTCTCGTTCCAGTTCTAGTTTGAATACCAGTATCAATAATTTCACGGAAGTTGTCCTGAACTACTCTGTCAGTTACAGTTTCTTGCCATCTATTAACAATTCCGTTACCAGAACCGATAGTTCTATTTCCACCACCACTGACGAATCTTTCACTATTGGTGTCAATGATTTCTTGTCCAGTCCACTCAGTTTCCCATGCGTTCCAGATAGAAGGTGCGAATCCAGTTTGAGGATCGACATCCAGAGTTCTAGATGCAACTTGCAGAGTTTCAGCAAAGTTACCTTCTACATTAATAACTCTTGCATCAATTCTTTGTTGATCTGTCCAAGTATCAGAAGCAGGTGTCAGTTCGATGCTGCCTTGCCAGAAACTAATCAAGAAAGGAGTTACACTCTCAGTTCTTGTAGCAAATTGCTGAGAAAGCCATTCGACTTCAGTGTAGTCAAGACTGACAACATCGCCAGTCTTTCTGATGTTGCTTCCTTGTGGAGCAGCAAACTGTTTATCAGTTTGTGCATTGACTCCTTCTACAGGACCTGGCATCAAGTCAACAGAAGTAGTAAAGTGCTCAGGACGCAGTTCTTTATGTTTGGCGTCAATACTGTTCTTGAACTTTACGTTATCTTCCTGTGCATTCAAGGAAGTAAAGTTATCCACATAGAATCCAGACTTAAATCTATTGAGTCCAGAATCATCAGAGATGAACAGATTGGCAGTGTTAGTTTCTAATAGAGAAAGAGTTGTATAATATTCAAGATTCTTGATTCTACCCTCAAGTTTCTTGATATCAACCATTCTATATCTCTTATGATCTAAGAACTGAACATCTGCTGTTCCAACATCATAGAGATATGGTGGGAGTGTGATGCTTGCAATTTCCAGAGCATCTTGAATTGGTGCAGGTTTTTGTGGATTCTCCGAAGGAGTACCATACTTAACTTGCATTTGTCCAAACTTATTCACATAAACTCTATCAATTCTTCCCAAATAGAATGAGAAGTCTGTGACGATAGATTCATTAGATGCCAAGATGTTTGCTGCAGAATCTCCACTCTGAGTGAAAGTTCTTCCAAGGAATTCTAATGGTGAACGTGAGTTCTCAGATACCGTATATGGTGCAGTTCTGGGACGGATATCAATCATATCCGTGTTTCTTACACCATTGATAGATTGAATTTCAGTCTTGTAATCAAACGTATCATAAGACTGAACGGTTGTAATATCACCATCGTCAGATGACTGATAGTTTCCAGACTCAAAGTAAATCTTCAGTTTTCTTTGAGGAGACTTCTTACCTTCTCTCTTGGTGATAAATCCAGTATCATAGAAAGAAGGATTTTGTCCTGTATTAAACTTAAAGTTTGCAGAAACTTCAGTACTAGGAACCTGGACGTTTGATACTACTGCTCTGAGATTAGACTCTCTGAAGAAGACAGTTTCTCCTAAAATAAAGTTAAATTTATTTTCTGGGATAAACGAAATTGTTGTGTCATTAACTTTTTCGGCAACCATAGCGATTGCACCACTTTCTTCACCCTCAAGCATTTCGCCAGAGATTAAGTCTGTCGTTTTCCCTGTTGCTCCAGTAATAGAAGTTAGAACTGCCTTTGGTGCTGAAGGATCTGAGTTATCTGTAGCAGGGTTTGTTGCTACCTCATAAATGGCATGAATCTTAATAATATCTGGAGTGTTGAGTGAGATGAATTCGTCCTGCACTCTTGTTCCAAATGGATAGTTACCATAAGTCAATCCATCATTAATTGTTGTAGTTCCGATACCAGAAGCAACATTGGTAGATTTATCTACAACTAATGTATTGACTCTATTCTTGAGTTTGACTTTTGACTTAGGATTAACTTTCTTCAGAGTCGCTACCAGCGTAGCAGCAGTATCATCTGCACCCAAGTTATAAAGTTGCAACTGAGAGTTGCCTACAGTCAGTTCAAACTTATCTGATGTCAATACTTCAGTTTTACCATTAGAGCGAATGAGTGTATATCTTTCGACATCAAATGGTTGGAATGTTTCATTATTACCAGCAACAACCTTAGAAGAAAGTTGATTGTTGGCAATATTGACTGAATAACTTCTTCTGATAATCAAAGATGCATCAGTTAAGTCAATTTCTGCAATATTCGCTCTAGGCATCTCAGTGAAGAACGAATTGTCAACAGACGCATCTTGTCTGGTTACCATTAAATCAAACGCAGACAAGTCTGTTTGAGATGCTGGAAGTTTTCCATCTGCTACACCAGCAACAGTGGTAACACCAGAAACAACAATTGCAGAAGATGCAACACTAACAACAGATGCAAATGCAGGATCTGATGAAGTTCCGTTAGAGAATCTTACAATGTTGCCAACACTGATATTAGATGGGAATCTTGTGTTAACACTAGTTACGGTGCTAACACCACCACTTTCTCCACTAATCGAAGAAACACCAACAGAGAACCCTAAAGTTTGAATAGTGTCGCCAGAGAAATATGTTACTGTAGAACCACTACCAGTGGTGGCATGTACAGATTTAACATCACTGAAACCATATGCAGTAACTGCTGTTGCAACTCTAGTATTTGCAACACCATCAATGATAAAAGATTCTCCAACAAGGAAGTCGCCACTCTTATCATAAACATTAAATGAAACCTTATCAGTTACAGCATCCTTCAAGAATGCAGTAGCACCACTTCGTTCACCTTTAATATGTGTAGGAACAGTCAGAGTGATTGGTTCATTAACCGAAATCTCAGTTACGGTTTGAATATCATAAAGACGCAGACTCCACTCATTTGTGTCGGGGACAGCAGCATTATATGAACCAGAATCTAAGTTAAAGTCATAAACTCTTGCAAGTCCAATCTCACTACCAGCTGCAATGGTTGAAGCAATACCAACTCTAGCGTCTCTAAGACTGAGAACAAATGTATTTCCAACTCCAATCTCAGGAGAACCAAAAACTCTATTCAGTTTGAAAGTTGAACCAGCATTGTAATTGATTGCTTGTCCTTCAAGAATTTTCAGACTTCTTGGTTTCAGAGAATCAAGATATGTGGTTCCTAAAGTCTCAATATCATATCCTTTTACAAATGCTCTACCTGGAGAAATTTTATACAGAGCAAGATCTTCTGCAGGAGAAGAACCACTGTATGTCAGTTGTCCTGGCTCAAATACACCTCTATTTCCAACATTATCATTCAGAGATTCCTTAACTACTAAGTCAAAAGGTTTGACATAGTAATCTCCAGATTCTGCATAAGTTCTACTAGCAAGTTTATCCTCAAGATGCTTGTAACTTGTAGTTTCTTTCTTACTTCTTAAACGTCCCGTTTGAACTACAGCAAGTTCGATGAAGTTGCTATCATTAAAATCTGTTAATTCTTTCTTAGTCAGAGATGCAGTGATTTTCAGTCTATCTGCACCTGGTGCAGCATAGTTGTTAAATCCTCTTGCATTGTCTGTTAAAGTTTCGTCAATATCAGAGTTTACAACGTTCTCTGTAATCAGCAGTCCGATTCTATAACTTGGTTCCGAACCATACTGATCGAGCAGCATGGTTTCATCAGCAACTTGAATGAAATTACCTTTAGCAAAGTAAATTCCGTTTTGAATAAAGAATGCAGAACCTGTGGTGGTTGCATCTGTTGGAATAGTTGAAGCGAAAGGTTCTCCAGCTCCAATAATTGTTCTTCCAGTAGCGATGTTTGCGCTAGATGAAAGAAGTTCTCCATCAGAAAAAGTCTTCTGAGCATCGTCAATGCCAGAAGAGAGGTAACTAATGTAGAGTGTTGTGTTATTTCTTTCAGATTCAGAATCTAAAAGGCACTCTTCTACGACAGCAGTTACTCCACTGGATTCTCCAGTGATTGTTGAACCTACTAACTGCTTAAGGTAGTTGGACAGAGGAATTCCAACATAAGTATTGACTAACTGAACACAATCATACGTCGAGCTATATGAAGTGTTACCAGGAATTACTTTGGCACCTTCTTTAAAGAAGTGCTGTCCAAAGTTTTCAATCTGACTCTGTAATATTGACTGTAGGTTATTTAACTCCCTCGCCTGTACTGGATAACCAGGTTTGAACAGAACTTTGTAATAGTCATTGTTTGCGTCAAAATCGTCAAAGTAGGGAGCGACGTTGAGATTAGTTTCCTGTGGCATAATTCTTTAGAACTGCAAAATGACTTTGATATCTTCTTTTTGATTCACGGAACGAGTAATCGAGGGTCTATTATCGACGTAAATAATATTTCCAGAATACTTTTGTGCCTCTGGTTGGGCAACACCCTCTGTAAACTCTTGACCGAGATAATATGTCCTACTATTTATTACCGTTGACAAACCGGTAAAGTTAGTATCAATACCAAGATTGGCAGAACCACCTACAATATCAAAGGAACCGCCGTTGGTAATATTGGAAGTAAATCTTTGAAGTTGGAATCCATATTGTGGATTTGTGTCTGCACTTCCAGCAGTCGTAAATCCTGCCAGAGTTCTATCTTGCCAATACTTAAGAACACCAGTTGTTTCGTCATAAGAAACAACTTTACCAACTGCTGTAGAACCAATACCAATAGTTTGTGTAATCAAAGCATCGGGAGTAAACGAAGCAGAACTATATCCTGCACCAGTCAACTTCAATGCATATGTTGTTGCTGCTTTTTCTAATTCAAGGTTCTCGCTTGAATCATATGCCTTAGGATTCTGAATAATTCCAACTCTTGCAATCTGGTTTCCAGTGATGAAGTCTGGATTCTCAGTATCATTTTCAATTCTAGAATAAATCAGAGAGTTGAATGCACCAAGTTCTCTGTAAATATCAGCACCATGTCCACCCTCAGGAGGAATGATTACATTAAAGGTGGGATTAGTAGTTCCCGTTGGAACGTTTCCAGATTCTAAATCAAGAGTACCAAAAGTATATCCAGAACCACCTTTAGAAATAGTAACCGATTCAACCTTAGAGTTATTGTTAATTACAACAGTTGCCTCTGCATCTCTTCCATCTCCCTTAATGGGAACCTTAGTATATGTTCTATTAGCAGTGCCAAGTCCAACACCTCTATTGGTAATAGTTACAACTTTCAGTTGTCCACTAGAGGAAGCGTTATTTCTTACTGCAACTACATTTGCGTCTGTAGATGTTTCCCAATCTTTGGGAACAGGCATGAAGTTTGTAGAGTCAAACTTGATAATGTCACTTGGACTAATAGTAAAGAGGTATTTCCAAATATATCCATCACCACTTGTTCCTGCTTCTCTTGGTTCTAAGTCAGTAAAAGTAGGTTCATCCAGAGATGCTCTTCCAGAGGGGTTCTCTGGGTTAGTTCCATTCTGCAGACAAATATAAACTCTAAAGTCAGAGTTTACAATATAAAAATTCGACGCATACAACGTGGTAGCGTTGGTTGACTTAGATGGGTTGTTTGCAGAAATATCATTTCTATACATGTCATAAGTGACACCTGATGCCCATGTCAACTTTCTAACAACCTGCTTCACGTCAGAAGATGTAATCTTCTTGAGAGCAATCATTGTGTCCCAATAACTATTCTCTTCATTGAAATTGTCCTTCGGATCAGGAGGTGCCGTATCCCATGTGGAACTAACCTCCGTAGGATTAGGCAAACCTACAAAGGTATAGTAAGAGTTGCTAGTGGACGCAACACTAGCAACAAACTCCTTTGCATTTAAAATACGAAGTTGATCAGTTATGATTGCTGACATTTCGGAATAGTTTTTTACTTATTTATCAGGTTATGAATAGTTTTGAATCTTCAGAGGAGACAATCTAGTAACGACTGCTGAGGTAGAAACACCAGCAGAACCGTTCAGTGTATAGGCGTTAAATGCCTGAGCACTGACTCTTGTACCCAAATCAATTCTTCCCCAGGAGTAGTTTCCATAGAATTCGGTAAGTCCGATTCCAGTGATGTCTCCTAAGTCTTCAACGCTTACAGTTACTCTTCTTACATATGTAATACCAACTCCTGCTACCGCAGTTGTTGCAGTAGAAACAGCAGCGACTTCATAGACGCTATCCAGGAATTGTGTTGTTACACCAAGGGTAGCACCATTTTGATAGAGGGATGTAACACCACTACCAACATTGCTACTATTTACCACGAAATAATCTCCAGCATTGATTCCACTAACTGTGACTGCAGCACCAACAAGATTAGTATCTCTTAGAGCAGAGTCAATAGGAATAAAGAAGTCAAAGACGAATCCTGTAGATGCAACTCCAACTGAAGTTGAAGTGACTCCGACAATTTCACCAAAGTCCCCAAGATACTGACTTGAGATATTTTCTTCACTGATTGTCTGAGGATTCTCAATCAGAACTACAGGTGGAGTTGCACTGGTATATGCTACTCCAGGCGTAGAAACTGTAATGGCAGATACAGTGTCACCAGTGAGGGTTGCAGTTGCGGTTGCGCGAGCAGTTGTTCCAAGTCCAACAGGATTTGCAATGGTAACTGCAGGTGCGCTTGTATAACCAGTTCCACCAACCCCGATGACGATAGATGAAATAGTTCCTGCAGCAGATACAACCGCAGTTGCAGCAGCACCGACGATAACATCTTGAGATGTCAAATCAATTGTTTGAGTCTTCGCAGATGTGGTGTTCTCATTTGCAGGGTTGAAGAATGTAGATACACTTTCGACGTATGCGTTTGTAGAACCAACACCGACAGATTGAATAATGTGCGTGGTTGGGAAGATGTTTCCAGAATTAGGAACTCTTGCTTTACTGACAACCTTTCCACCGACAATCTTGTCTTCAGTTTGCTTGCACCATTGGAGGGAACGCTTGTTATCAGGGTTGCCATCAATACCAAATCCAACGTATGCTTCAGTGCTAATCTGATCGGTAGAGACAACCTCATCAACCAGACGCTCACTTTGCTCTGCAGAACCTCTCTTGATGACGACAGTATCGCCATCTTTAACAGTTTGAAGAACTTCTCTGAATTTAACGTCTACAGAACCCGTTCCCTTGTAGAAGAGAATCTTACACTTATCACCACCAAAGTATCCATCAGCAGATCTGCCTCTAGGAGCACTTGCGAATGTGATTGTGCTACCACCATCGAAACTATATCCATCACCAGGAACTTGCAGAATGTCGTTCAAGAATACCAAGAGTGTTGCTTGAGTATCAACCTGAGAACCTGCAGTTGCCCTAATGGTAACAGGAGAACCGTTAGTCTTCAGAGTAAAGGAACGCTTGATTCCATCAAACTGATCGTGAACCAAGTCAAGAACCTGAAGTTCACCGAAGTGCCATGCATTGAAAGAATCAGACTGAACTCTATCAATCGTGATTTGGAACTCTTCAAGAGTTGAACCAGATACGAGAGGAATTCCTGTAGTTCCACCTGTACCGATGGTTAATGTCTCACCCTGTCCGTATCCATATCCAGTATTTCTAATTTCAAATCCGATGACGCTAGAACCTTGTCCAACAATTACATCGACAGTTGCTTCTGTTCCAAATCCAGAGGTGCCTGCAGCATATGTAAGCGCAATTCCAGAGTAAGAGAGTGGTTGATCGAATACAACGATTGGTTCAGAACCTTGAGAGAATCCAGAACCACCAGTTGTAACCGCAACACTAACAACTTGTCCATTTGCAACTGCTGCTGTTCCAATAAACTGAATGTTGGGTTTTCCAGTGCTGGAAGTTTGAACTCCAACATTAACAACTGTTTGAATACCAACTCTGTAACCAGAACCACTGCTTCCGATGCTGATGCTCGTGATTGTTCCTGCGGTAGAAACAATGGCAGTTCCACCAGCAGCAACCAATGGTTGATAACCAAATCCTCCAGTTGAACCAACAGAAACGATGATTCCTCCAACTGGAATAGATGCATTGTTAGGATCTGATGCCAGAGATGTTGCTGTTCCAGTAAATGTAACACTAGAGATTCCAGAACCTTCAGTAAGAGTGTAATCTTGGTTGGTAGTCAAATCTCCAGTTGGACTCTGGAAGATATTATTGATAAGAATGACTGCATTATCAGTCTTGAATCCAACAACATTGTCTCCGTTAGACTTAAGTGTAAATGTCTTAGTTGTAGCATCAAAGTCTTCAGAAATATCATCGAAGATGTAGTTAGTGTTGTAAGTTCTATCAGAACCACCCTCAGTTCCACTTCTCAGGAATGCTCTTCCTTGGAACGTGGAGAATGTGGTAATACCAGTAAAGTCTCTAGAATCAGGTGCATTTGTCGTGCTACTAATTGGAGTAGGACCTTGAGGTGCGGTGTAGAAGTTGATTGTATTGTCAACAATATTATAAGAACCAGAAACTCTAGTTACAGATGCACCCTCAGTGTGAATAGCAACTTCTGTTCCCATCCAAGGACGTTCAACAAGAACAAAGTTGGTGCTTCCAATACCAACAGTGTTAATCTTCATGATTTCATTATCAATCTGAATCAAGTCTCCACCGAAGAACGAAGAGATTCCACTCATCTTAATGATGACATCAGTCAATTGAATGGATGTAGTCAATCCAGATGTTACAGTTGTCTTAGTAACGGGAGATTGAATCATGTTATCAAGTGCAACCAAACACTTGGTGTTCTGATTCTTTGCAATAAAGTTGTGTCCTGTTCCCACACCAACTGATGTCAAGTCAATGACAACAGGAGTGGATTTCAGGGCATCTTCTGCAGTTCTTGCAACCTTGATGTGCTTAGAGTCAACCTTGACAGCGAACATCGAGATATTGTTTCTTGGCAATGCGGAAGTTGCTCCGATTCCAGAGAATGTAGTTGTTGCAATTCCAACACCCTCAGCACCAGCGGTTTCGGGGAAGTCATATACAATTTCTTCACCAGTGACAAAGAAGTGTTCTGGGAGAAGAACTGTATTGTTCTCCAAGTCGATGATATCAGTTTCAGTGGGATTAAATTCTCTAGAGAAAATTGTCTTGCCACCATGCTTCAAGTCAAATGCTCTCTTAATCGTAACATTTGTTCCACTATAGTTACCGAAGGAACCTGTAATGCTTCCGTTGTTCAAGTCAACAGATGTTCCATCATCAATTCCAGCAACGGGACCGATACCAAGTTGTAAGACACGTACTTCTACATCTGCACTTGCAGGTGGTGTGTACTGGAGGAATGTGTCTGCAGAAGTGAGAAGAACGCCAATAGTTCCAATTCCACCAACGTTAGTTGCAATAGTACCATACTCTGAGATGTAAGCGTCAGTGCTGTTATTAGTGACAATACACTCAGAAATTTGATATGCATTGTTGGTAGTGTCTTCAATACTGATTACATAATACGCTGCAGAGAATCTATTGGGTAAGTCATGATTATAGGTAGCAATGGTATGAATACCAGGAGTTGCAGAGGATGAAAGGGATGTGAAGTGAGTATCAAGAATACCCTCTGACTCAAATGCATTACCGATGATAAGAGTATTACCAACACCAGTTGCAGTGTCATCTGCCATCAAGATGCCGAGAGAAGTGACAGTGTATGCTGCACCGACAGTAGAGTTGAGCACAAGACTTACATTGCTGCCACTAATAGAAGCACTGTATGTTCCAAATCCAGAAGGAACAAATGTTCCTTGTCCCTGATTTGTTAAAGAACCATACTCTACAATATCAACTGTTGTTCCATCATGAATGAGGTTGATTTCATCAAACTCCATTTCACCGTTGAAAGTGTCAATCTCAACCATGAGTTTTGCGGAACGGTAAGTTGTTGCAAAACTGACAATCTCAGTGCTGATTCCAGAAGAGGTTTGACGGAATGTTTGAATATCAGCGATGTTGCCAAGCATGGTAGAACCGATACTTGCAACAGCGTTGTTGATTCCAATGTTAACGCTACTTACGTTAAAGTTGTTGATACTAAACTTGGTTGGGAAGAATTGAAGTTTTCCTTCAGTGCCTTGAGTTTGAATATCAAACGTTCCCATATCATAGGTTGTTTCAACTCTACCATATTGGTTAATATGATTTGTGATTCCATCAGACAAGACATTGACAATCATTGTCTGTCTTTCATCAGTGAATCTAGAGTCTTGAACGAATGTCAAGAACTTATTAGTCTTCTGCAGTGCGTTGAAAGCACCAACAATCGCAAATCTGTTGGGCAGTGGGGTGTTGCTGAACTGTGTGCTGATGTCATCAATCGTCAACACCCTATTGCCAATCGATTCAAAGTAATTCGTAAGAACTCTAGACTGGAAGTTAATCTCAGTCGAGGTGATTTCTCCATCAATGTTGAGAGCGTTTTCGGAAACTAAGTCAAAATCATTGTAGCAGTTCAGACTGCTTACACTAACCAAGTCGCTAATGATGTCAATGGTAGAACCAGATGTCTTAGTAAATACACCTCTGAAGTCCTCATCAATACTTTCAACGATGTGATCGCTAAACTTAACTAATCCAGCAGGGTGTGCCAACGAGGAAACTGCATCGTCCCAATCTTCGAGACTTACTTTAGACTTGAGAGAATAAGAAAGGTTCTGATAATAGTTGTTATCAGAGAGTCTTTCAGTGTTATAACTTAAGAAACCAGTCTCTCTGCTCCATCCTTTGTTGACGACAGCAGAAGAAGCAACAGTTGCCTCTGCAATAAAGTCAGACTTCTCTCTCACAACACTCTGTGCTTTAGAGGAAGAACCGACAATTCTATCACCGACGTTGAAGTTAAACTTACTATCAACTTTGAGCAAGTCCAGTTGATTGTTCCAGTTCTCTACAACACCAACTTTAGTGCCAGAAGTTACTTCTTCACCAATCAAGAAGTTGTTTCTCTTCAGTCTAATGTCAAACTGTGGGAAGAACTTCTCAGGTACGATACGTGCAACAGAGTTCAGAGAATCAAAATTGCCAGCAATCTTACCTTCATCTAAGTCACCTACCATACTGTAGGTGACAACACCAACTGCACCACCAAGAGGGATGTTAACATCCGTCAGAGTGAATAACTTATATCCATAATTTCTAGAGTTATATCCATTTCCTGTTGAACCAACGCCAACACTAACACCCTCAATCAGAACTTTATCGCCAACCGAAAGAGGAGCAGAATCGCTAAAGGCAGTTGCTAATCCAACAGTGACATTCTTAGAGGAGATGTCATAAGAAATACTACCAACCGCAATACCATTAACATTGTTTGTAGGAATGATGGTGGGAGTTACATCACTCATTCCTTTGGTGTTCTTAGGAATTCTTACTACAGTATCACCAATGTCATATTCAATGATGGTGTCAGTAATAAGATTGCCAGTCAATCCATCAAGTACATTCAACTTAGGAGGAATGGTGTAGTTCTTACCTGCGGAAGTAATACCAATTCTGTCAAAGGAAACCAGAGGATCTACAAACAGAACTTCAGGCAAGTTGAGTGTAGGACGTAAAGTATTATCTGCAGAGTAATCGAATCCAATATCGTCAACTGTTGTAGTGACGATGTTACCGATATCTGTGCTATCGGGAAGAAGGATTGCACCACTTCTATCAGGGTTAGTGCTTACTCCAACAATAGTGGCAATTCCAACTAAGTATGGATATCCAGAACCATTGAATTGGAAATCAACCTTAGAGATTGCACCATATGCATTGGTAGAATCAGTTTCATACTTTGCCTTAGAATCAGTAGTGCTGTATGAAGTTCTCTCAGGAATACTGTTAGTATTGTATGTAAAGGTATTTGTTGTTACTCCAGTGATTTGATATGCACCAGAATATACACTATCGTTGACTTGAATTTGATTATGTCCCGATACATCCAAATCATTAATGATTTCACTCTTAACTGCGGGCAAGAAGTTTTCAGAACTTGGAGATGCCTTGTAATACAGTTTTTCGGGAAGAGTGTCAGTAACTCTGAGGGTTACTTTAGCATCTGTGCTAACACCAATTGTTCCAGTGCTAGAAACTTCAAAGGAAGAATCAACCTTTGTAGAAACAAACTTGTTTGTGCAATTAGCATCACTGAATAAGTGGAAGTTAAATGCAGGATATGAAGTGCCAGAACTGTCAAAGGACAGACTGGAATCGGTTAAGTCAAACTCAACTGTATCATTCTTATAAACGCTGAGTGGTGGATTAATTGGAGAAAGGGTTCCAGCACTTGCAGAAGTGATGTCAATAAATGTTGGATTGAATTTTTGAGCATCGTGTCTAGTGAGACACAACTTAATAGTATCATTGCTGTTTTTGAAGACGTAATAGATTTTGCCATCTACTAATCCACCAGACGCAGTAGATGCTGTATGGATAACTTTATCACCAGTGCTTAGTCCATGACTAGTAAGTGTGATACTATTTTCAACAATGTTTACATCACCCGCAACAAATGCTTTAGGATTGAAGACGAGTCTTCTATTTGCATCATCGTATTTGACGGTAATGCTTGTTGTAACCCCTGCAGATAAATCAACGAAAGCGTTGTCGCCAACTGAAAGTCCATGTGTTTCACCTGTGGATACTGTAACAACGTTTTTGTATGCTTCTGCGGTTACAACGTTTTGCTTTTGAGTAGTGAAACTGTGATATACACCTGTTCCAATACCAGCAAAATACAAAGTGCCATCATTTGCGGTTGTAGCAGCAATACCAGCGAACGTACCAGTTGCACCAAGTCCAACTTGTACTGTTGAAATGCCAATCAAATCGTTGGAGATTCTTGCAACATATACAAACTCTGGAAGTGGGAATGTATTTGCAGCACCAACTGTAGAGACTCCAATAGAATCTCCGTCATATGTGTTGTACTTAAGAATGTCTCCAGTTTGAAGTTGGTGGTTAGGAAGATAAATTGCTCTTGTTTGAATGAAGAGTTGTGTCTTACCTGCACCTGGGTTTGCAAAGGAAAGTGTTACACCAACACCAACGCCACTTTCAGTTCCAATTCCTAATGCTTCGAGGGGATTGAAATAGTATTCTTTGTTTAAGTTGAACGTAACTTTGTTTTCAACTTGCGTTGGAGTGAAACTAAACTTCCTGCTTCTTTCAATTACACTAGTAGTTGCAGTATGTGCAGCAGATACTGTTCCGTTTACAGAGCGAAGAACTCTAACCCTAGAACTTAAGGAATCAATATTGAGGATTCTGACGTTCTCTGCACCAACGGCAAAGATATCATTCTCTCTGATATTGAACTTGTCATCAAGAATCTCACCAGAGATATTGAAGAAGGTTACGATACCAGTTGAATCTGAGTCACTGACAGCGTTAATCAGTTTAAAGAACGAGGAATTGACTCCAACTCTATGAACTCCACTGATAGTAGAAGTTGCAGTAGATAGTCCAGCAACGGTTACAACCTCTCTTGTTGAGAATAAGTTGGGTGCTGTTGAGAATGCAACGTAATTTTTTCCATTAGGTACAACTTCAAGGTTGTCAATAATAGATGATGCTACACTAACAGTGCTTACGGGTTTTCCTAAAACTCTACCAACTCTTGCTCTTGCAGGAATTACTGGAATATTTTCGAGAACAGATTCAAATACAATCTTATCTCCTACTTGGTAACCCTTACCACCAGTTAAGATGCCAACGGTTTCAATACTACCTTTTCTAGTATCATTGATAGTAATAGATGGACTCTTTACTTTGTTTGGTTGAAGCAGATACTTGTAGTCAACACCAGAAGAGTTCATCTTATATGGTGTGACATTTCTAAAGTATTCGCTATTATTCAAATCAAAGACATCCTGATTTGAATCAAATTCAAAGTTAAATTGATTTGGTTTGTTATTGAAACTATTACCAATCAGATATGGGAACTGAGGTGGACGATAATTTCTGAAAGGTCCTGAACCATCAATTACAATGCCGATTGTGGCAAAGTATGCATACGTTCCGTTTGGATAATCTGGAGTAACACAGAATCTTCCGTTGTGCTCATCCAAATCTCCAGTGCCCTTATACTCAAAGTCTTCAACAAAGAAACCTAGAGGGAAAGCAGCGGGACGATTTGCTCTGGTGATACGCTCATATCCAGACTTCATCTCCTTGATGGAACCACCAGTGGTTGTGCTATATGCAAAAGGTCCGTAAATTGGATTGCCATCATATGCCCATCCTAAGATAGGAGAATGATTTTCAGAGGTTTGCTCAAGTCCATTTAACTTAAGTAAGTCTGGTGTTCCAAATTCAGTGTTATTGCCTGCAGATTTGCTGAAAACAGATTCTCTTAAACTTCTTGGAGCATACACATGAGTGTATTGAATGCCATAATCCGAATTCAATCCTGGTTCTAAGATACCATCATCTTCAGTAATGTTGTCAAAATACTTCTGGAATAGGTTTACATTCCAGGTTTGAATCTTAGAATTAAATACCGAACCAGTACCACTAGGAATAACTGCTACAGTTGTATCCTCAGTGTAGTCAACACCTGCATTTTGAATGACGACTCTATCGATAGCGCCATTGAGTAGAACAGGAGTTAGAATTGCATCCTTACCCAATCCACTAACTTTCAAGTGTGGTGCAGAATTATATCCACTACCAGACTTAACTACAAGAACTTCTTGAATTCTTCCATTACTTACAACGGGCAGAAGTTCTGCTTCATGTCCACTGAACACAGAAATTCTAGGTTGTCTATCAAATCCAATGATATCGGAAGAACCATACCCAACTCCGTTTGAAGTCAGTTGTACGCTCTCCAGGGTGCCTCTGAAGAGAGGTTGAACTACTGCATTGAATGTAGAAGAATCTTGTCCAGTGAATGTAGTTACTCCAATTTTGCCAGTAACTGCTACGGTGATGGGTTCATAGTTGAACGAGTGAACTCCACTTCCTTGTGTAGCAATATCAATGTACTGATTTGTGTCATAGTAGAAGTTTGCTCCCGTTGTTCCAAGTCCAACACTAGACAGAGCAAAGTTATCATTATCAACCTTGGTTACGATATAAGATGTATCTGCTGCAAGGGGTTCTGCTACATTACCTGTGGAGGAATAACGAACACGCTCACCAGAAGAATAACCATGATTCTCAATGTTGATATAGTTTGATGCAGTCAGAATACCAACTGTGCCAATCTTTCTTTCTTTATTTTCATATCCTTCGCCAGAATCTTCAACAAAAATGTTGGAGATGATACGCTTTTTATTAACTGACTGGAATCTATGAGTTCCTTTTCCAAGTCCAGTTAATCCAATAGCATTAGAACCAGTGATTGCATCACCCTCATTCTTAAACAGTTTGATAGTGAATGCATCAACAGTTTGAACATAATACTTCGCATCCGTTACCAATCCAACAATTCCAGTTTGTCCATCTGGTTTGTAGATGATTTGCTCAGCATTTCTGAACTTATGGAATGTTGTAAATCCAACAGTATCAGAACCACCAATAGCAATTCGATTTGGATTCTCTGCGTTAACCGATGCAGCATAATCGATGAAGATTGTATTCGCTTTTGCTACCGCACCTCTACCATTACCACCAGTGATAGTGATGATTGGTTCCTCAACATAGTCAAAACCACTATCAATAATTTGAATACTGTCTAAGTTTCCTCTAACAGCAGCAACACCAGTTGCACCTGTTCCTACAGCATCATTAATTACAAGAAGGGGTGGATTAATAACATCATAGTCGCTACCAGGATTTGAAACATCTACGCCATCCAGGGTTCCATAGTAGCAATATTGATTTGCTTTGTAGTTGAGAATCTCAACTCCATTAATTAACATACCAATTTTGGCACCTGGTTGGGTGGGGTATGTTCCAGACTCTTCATCGGGAGTCTCAAACTTTCTAAGAAGTCTTTGGTTGTTGAGTTCTTTTCCTTGGAATTCAGATGGATATAACTTGTTATTAGTTACAGTTCCATCAACTGAAACAAAATTGTTATTGTAAAGGTTAGACTGACTTGTTGCCAGTTTGATTTGATTATCGTTTACTCTTTTAACGTAGTAGATTCTTTCAAACAGATTATCAAATCCATTTACAGTTTCTACTTTAACGCCTTCAACTGTTGTGGAAGTTCTGGACTTTTCATAGTAAAGAGCATCGCCACTATAATATCCATGCTGAGAAATTGTGAAAGTATCTCCAGAGTATGCACCATTCAGGATGGACTGCCTCTTGTTAGTCTGAAGAGGATTGGATGCATAGTATGGGATGGAAGATGCTGCTACCAGAGACTTTCCATCAGATGTAACATAAACATTGGATACATCGGTAAGAGTCTTTTCTGCACCACCACTCTGAGAAGAGTAGTTAGGATCGATGGATGCTCTAGTTGCTACCCTTTGAACAGTAACAGAGTTTACTGTAATTAATCTTCCAGTAACGGCAGTAAAAGTCCTGTCATTTGATACGCTAGAAACGTTCGCTTCAAACTGCTGCCCGTTAGAGTCGAATAAAAGCCTAGTGCCATTAATGAAATCATTTGGCACCGTAGTAGTGATTCTGTATGTGATGTTGTCGGAGTTAATTTGTACCGCACTCTCAACTTCAAAACTTGGAGCAATGTTGTAAATCCAACTGTACGAAGTAGGTACGTCAGTCGTGATACCAAGAGAAGCGATTCTCGCAACGTCTTCATCGGTAAAGTTATAAGTTTTGGGGGATGTAATTTTAACTTCATCTAAAACACCACCAATTCTTAAATCAATTCTTGTTGTAGTTCCAATACCAACATATGCATATGCAGATACATTCAATCTCAAATCAGAGTTTCTTGTAAGTTCTTGAGAAACTCCATCAACACTTAGGAACTGGTTTACAGTTCTAGAAGTATAACTTACAATACCAGCATCGCCACTATCATAGACTACTGCCAGTTCTCCAGACTCTGGGAAACCAAGTGTAGAATCTACGTCAATGGCAGTAGCACCCGCTGAAACTGAATTTAAGTTTCTAGTCTTAGGATGGATAGTAAAGTCACCAAAGATAGTTCCATCGACAGGAGTGTCTCTAGAGTATCCAAATCCAAGAGATAACTTCCAATATTCTTTACCGCCTTCAAAAACTTTTTCTACATCACTGATAGTTGCAGATGCATTTTCAATATCATACTTTGCAGTCTTATCAGTGCCGATAGTTACATTTCCGTATCCATCTTGGAATAATGTTTGATTTTTTAAATCTAATGGTGTTCTTTCAGAACTGTCAACATCAGTTCCATCGATAGAGATTAAATCTGCTACAACATCTTTTGTAATCTTGTAGTTTGCATCGGAAGGTTTGAAGAGATTTTCCGATGGACGTAATACTTCTACGGTTTCACCAAAGAGTGCTTTGAACAGAATCTTAAAGGAATTGTCTGTTCCCTTTGCTTTGTAGAAGGAATTTACTTCAGATACAAATAACTTCTCATTTACTTCAGGAGCAAGAGTTCTCTCATCAAATCCTGGAGCAAACTGCCTCTTGAACTTAAGTAAGAACTCATTGAGAATTAACGCACTCAGATTCTTTACAGTAGAACCTTTATCGTGCTGTGCTACTACTGAGTCTGTGAAAGTTAATTTATCTGGCGTTGAACTCTTATATGAGGTAACACCACTGAATCCTCTAACGCAACCAAGGAAACTTGTGGTTGTTTTCTCTCTGTATAGAATAACTTCATCATCAATTTGAATCAGTCCATTTCTGTCGGGGAACTGATATGTTCCTAAGATACCTTCACGAATATTATAAGACACAGAAATGGTATCATCACCAATACTAACTGCTGAAGATGTCTCAGTAGTATTAGTATTGCTCGTTAATGTGGTAAGATTTACATACTGATCAATATTATTCAATAAGTCAACAGATGCTCCAGGATATTCCTGAGAAACATAATATTCCTTTAAAAATTCTACGACTAGAGGGAAGTCATCCCTCACGAAGGATGGAAGTTGAGTTCCGACTACATCCTGGACTTGTACTCTTTGAGAATCTGTTGATATCATTTTACGCCATTAATAGGAAGAACTTCCGCCTGAGGTTGTGTTTATTGGGGTTGATGTATACTGTGTAGTTGCACTGGTTGTTTGAGTGCTGGTAGTACGAGAGCGATTGATATTTCTATTCAAGGTTGTAGCAGTCTCTCTAGAAATTTGATTTGCAAGTAGAACAGGTCCACGAACCAATTCACCATTTGCAAAACTAGATGTAACCAGATAGTTGCTTCCAGAAATATCATTACCAGATGCAATGTTGTCAGGTAAGTTAACGATATTGTTATTCCTTACATCTAACTGTAGATATAAGTCCTGAAGTCCAATCACATCATTTGAATATGGAACTGCTGAAATTTCAATCAAAGGATATACATCACTGTAAACTGTTCCTGTAATATTAATTGGAGATAGTCTAACTTCTCCCTTAATGTAATCAATCGTTCCTACATTACTTCTAACAACCTTTGGTTCTGTAGGAGAATCTAACTGAATCAAATTGACTACACCAGTTTCAAATCCCATGTTTGGCACATCTGCCAAATAAACAGTTCCAACGATACCACTCACATTAAATCCAGAGGATTTGATATTATATCCAACTCCGCTCATTGCAGAGTGTCCGTGGTTCTTAATGTAGAATCTGTTACCAAAACAGATTTCATATTCGGTAAAACTATTTAACACCACTCTCAAATCCCTTCTCATGGTGATTGTTGTGATGTTTGATGTGATAGCAACTGAACTATCATCAATAATCTTCAAGAACTTACTATACTTAAACCTTGCACCAAACTTATTCATCTCCTCTGATGCAGCATACCTGGTTACATTGGAGTTGACGATGGTTCCAACATCAGCAGCAGAGGATGCTCTATTTGGATTATAGTATACTGTAACTTCTGGTTCTACATAAAGGTATTTTAAATCAATAATATCTGGTACAATACCTGCAACAGAGTATTGTCTGATTGAAGACTTGATATTTTCCTTACTTGCAATCGACAGGTAAGAACCATTGATTGGTTTAATCGTGATGAATACCTTACCAAACTGTGGTGGTGTCAAGTCTTCTCCACCAAAAGCAGCAACAGATTCTGCTTGTGGGAAGACAGTTGGAATGATTGCTTCATAATCAGCAGCAGTGACTGCTCTGAACTGTGATGAGTAGATTCTGGAAGAATACTTCTTAACAGATTCAACACTTTCAATGTTCTTTCCACCAAATGATGGTGCATCACTAGTCAGTGGAGAAACCTGAGCAAGGATAGTATTACCACCTCTTGCCGAAGTAACCTTACCAATCCAACCTAAACCTGTAATATTATTTGCACCTTCTCCATTTGTAACCAGATAAGCAACTTCAATCTCCGAAGGTGCGTCTAATTTAATTCCAAATACACCGTCACCGAAGATAAGTTCATATCTCTCGTCTGCAATCTCCTGCACCCAGTATACGGGCGATTCAGAACCTACATCGAATAAACTATCTGCCTGAATATATTTCCTCTTAATTAACGAAGTTGCTGATGGTTTTACATCAACTCTGATTGTAGAGACATCAATACCAGCATTAGGTAAGATAAATCTCTGATTCGGATCGAATGAGTCTACTGTAAACTTAGTGGTAACGTATGTTCCTTCATATACAGAGATATTATCAAAAGATGCTTCTTGGTTAGAAACCGTTGCAGTAACATCATCTAAAAGATTGAAAGTATAGTTCTCAGCACCAAAGAGTCTAGATACTGCAATAGGACCTTTGTTAACAGTTAACGTTTCTGGTTGAGATGATAGCGCACTTGTGTCAACAAAAAAACTAATGTTTGCTAATGCTGCCTTCTTTGAAGAAGGAACATACCCAATATTCCTTGCAAGGGAGACTACATTCTCTCTTAGTGTTGCACTATCAAGAAAAACCTCATTCGACAACATGTTAGCGTTGTATGAGGTAATATAAGTGTTGTATGCTAAGACATCAATAATCGTTGACAGATTCGATCCTTCAAAATCGTAATCTGTAAAGTTACTATTAGAGCGTAGATAGTCCTTGATGGACGTTTTTATCTGATCGAAATCAAGATCAGAAAAATTTACTAATGACATTATCGTGTCGGCTGTAATGCAAACGTTAACTGTTGTGGTGCTACCTCAGCACCAATGATGTTATACTCCACTGTGCAGTTCAATTCATTGGTATCGAAGTCGGGATTGACTGTAACTTCAATCAATTCCACTCTTGGTTCATAAATTGTGATTACATTTTCAATTTCATCCTTGACTTGCGATGCTGTAATCTCATCAAGTTGACTAAACAGTAAATTATTTACCTGTGAACCCAATTCTGGTTGGAAAAATCGCTCACCTTGCCCCGTAAGAACAAGATTTCTAATAGAACGTTGAATTGCATTCGCATTTGTAAGCGCCAGCAAGTCAAAAGTGATGGGATTCACCTGAAAACTGGACGAAATGTCCTTAAATTTCTTACTTTGGCGCTGTACTGGCATTTAATATTGTATTCTATGTTTTATTTATCACCCTCTTCGGAAGATTCTTCATCAATATTTTCAATTTCTGCCCTCTCTTTAGAGGTTTTCCAGAAATATTCGTCTTCCCTACCCATTCCAAGGCGTTCAAACCCATTTTCCACCTGATAATACTGTGTTGACACCTTAAAATCAGGCATTTTTGGTTCAACAGGCGTCAAACTGTTGTCATAAATCCGCATTCTGTTGTTTGGATACAGTGCATACTGTCCATTTTCCAATTCAATTAGGTTATGAGACTTATGTTCAGCAGGATTTTCACTTGTTGCATAGTCAACTACCTCAGGATCCTGATGATAATTGTCTAATGTGCAAATGTAAGTTCCTTTTTGAATGCCAAAGTCTCTTGTATACAGTTCATAGTCCATAGAACCGATGAATTGCTTGGTGACAGACACTACACCATAGTCCATACAGTTCCAAAATTGTAAATTAGGTAGATTCATATCTGGACTGGGAGTTTCCGGTGCAGATACAAAGGCACTAATTGGCAATTTATCATACATTGCAGCATATTCTGGTAAATATGTCTCAAAATAAAAAGTGCGCCCAGGAATCGACTTAGCCGATACCCAGACGCCTTTTACAAATTCACCCCATCCAGATTGATGATCCGTTAAATATTCTTTTCTTACCCATACTTCTACAGAAGGTAGGTTACATATCAGTGCAGCCATGTTAATTAATGTATCTGCCTCTATGTATTCAAAGAACCTAGAGCTTCCCGTTCAAACCATACAAAGGTATGTAGGGTTTTAGCGATTTTGAGGTAGTGGTGTAGCATAAAGAATCGTAGCTGATGGCATATCTGCTTCAAACAATCGCTTTGCTTCCGCCTGACATGCTGCTTCTACTCTTTTACTCAACCTCTTATTACCTGTACTCTTCAACTTATAGGTAACTTGATATGGATATTGTTTCATCATTTGCCTTGTCCACGATATGCTTTCTTTTTACCATTACGGGATGATGCCGCCAGTTTTGTATATTGTGAACTACCTTGGCGAGTTTTCTTCGGTTGACTCGGCACGTAATTGCCGTTCTTCATCATTGCCATGAACTTGCTCCAGTTTTAATTGTTCTATGTTAAAATCTTCATCCGAGTAAAAACGCTCAGATAAGTCTAATAAAACCTCAGCGGCACGTTCGTCACTGAGGTTTCGATACATTACGATGTCTTTATAGACAACATTATACATCAGATGATACGAGACTTTTCGTGCCCAACTCTGATACGAGGGTCGCACCAGATCTCATAACCTGCTTCAATGGC
>CEOD01027168.1_pt1 | contig 30481 bp, 23 predicted proteins | sample 530341 | NCBI WGS metagenome assembly CEOD01 (sample SAMEA2619950, study PRJEB7988) | marine metagenome | isolation source: saline water (ENVO:00002010), including | reverse complement strand
TCGGCTGGGGCCTTTTTGCCTTTGAAATCGGCTCCGAAGACGGCAGCCATCTGCCAGGCTTCCTTTAAATTGAAACTGAGGATCGTATCGCACTCCTTGGTGATGGTGCTTACCAATTCGACCAAAGCCTTTTGATCATCGAGGGGGCGCTGTTCGAACTCTGCCAGGTCCATAAAAAATGGCACCTCTTTCGGGGTTCGCCCGAGTTTCGCTAGGCTTTTGGAAATCCCTTCCCAAATTGATCCTACGTTCACGAGCTTGCCCCAATTAACGGCGCCTACAAAATTGCATTGTCTCAACTCTGCATCCAGATCCTCTGGATTCATTCGTTCGAGCAACCGATCCCAGTGAATTTCAGCACAGGTGCGCAAATCGGAGAGCATTACCTTCCCATCGCGAAATTCCAGACAATCACTGTGAGCTGGCTCAGCGAGGGTGATCATTCGCTTCATCTTATCCTCCAGAGCCTCTCGAAAGACTGGCAGGACCTCTTCTTCACCCAGCGCCCCGATATACGTGATCGCAACCTCTTGGTGAAAAAATGCGTGCAATGCTGATGCGAAGAGTGGTCCATTTCCACCGAACCGATCCCCTTGGTGACGGGCAGTGAACGAAGTTGCGATCCCTGCAGCTTCGGCGACCTTCGGTCCAAAACTCTCCATACTGTCGGGATTTTCCAATTCAATGAAGGTATCGATAAAACCGTCGAATCCGCAGATCCCCGACAGATCTTTCGGCAAGCCACTCGCCTTCGCAGCTTGAATTTCATCTAACACCTCGCCCAATTCCTGGACACTCGAAAACAAACTGCATTGCTGTCCCATCGCTCTATTTAAGAAGAAAGCGCTGCAACATCCAAGAGATTTCCCACAACACTGAGTATTCCAGCGAGCGCGGGGCTATCCTTCCTCATTCCCACCATTCGCCAGGACGAGATCGAGGCCCGCCTGTTGAGCCCGGCCAGCTCCACATCGATTCCCTTTCGTAGGGAGCCACGGAAAGAGACAGAACCCACAAAGGGCTACTACTCGTCAGCGAGAAGACTATCTGCGATGTCGAAATTTGCGAAGACGCTCTTCACATCCTCCAGATCGTCCAATGCGTCGACCAACCGTAGCACTTGGCGGGCAATATCTGGATCTGTTACAGGTACGGGAGTCTGGGGTAAATAGGCCAATTCCGCGGAGTCCGTAACGATCCCGGCTTTGTCCAGTGCCTGCACCACGTTGTCAAATTCCGGCATTTCACAAAGCACTTCGAAATGATCACCGTTGTTGATGATGTCCTCAGCGCCGGCCTCGATGGCAACTTCCATCAGCTGTTCTTCTTCGGCGTTGTCGGATGCGATCAAAAACTGGCCCTTGCGCTGAAAATTGTAAGCCAAGGCTCCGGCGCCCGCCAGGTTGCCCCCATTTTTGGTAAAGGTACTCCGGACGTCGGAAGCGCTACGATTTTTGTTATCGGTGGTCACCTCGACGATCAATCCGACTCCTCCTGGGCCGTAGCCCTCGTAGGTGAGTTCTTCAATGATCGTTCCCTCAAGTTCTCCGGTCCCTTTTTTAATAGCCCGATCGATATTGTCTGCCGGCATATTTGCGGCCTTCGCCTTGGCGATATTGGTTCGCAGGCGTGGATTGAACTCGGGATCTCCACCACCATCGCGGGCGGAAAGGGTAAGCTCCTTACTGATTACGCTAAAAATCTTCCCGCGTTTGGCATCAACTGCGGCTTTATGGCGTTTTGTCGTCGCCCATTTACTGTGTCCAGACATAGGAGGATATATTGAGGGTTGAAAAACTTCGGTTCAAGGGGATTGTTCGCCCAGCTGATCAGCGAAAGTCGACTATTTGATCGATTTCACCTTCGGTCCACGACGCCCCTTTTTCTTTTTACTTCCGGGAATCACGACTGGTTCATTCGCGACATCATCCCGTTTATTGGTGATGTACTGCTGGAGGATGGTCAGAAGATTCTGAACGGTCCAATAGAGCACTAACCCGGAGCTGAAGTTGTAGAGGAAGATCAGGAAGATAAAGGGCAGGAACTTAAAGATCTTCTGCTGCATCGCATCCGCCGAGGCCATCGCCGGAGTCATCTGCATCTGGAAGAACATCGTTATTCCCATAATCAGAGGAAGAATATTGATCGGGAAACCGAAAAGATGGCCCACTGTATCTGGCTGCGAAAGGTCATTGATCCAGAGAAATGGCGCATAGCGCAATTCGGAAGCAGTCCGCAGCATCCAGAAGAGTCCGAAGAAAATCGGCATCTGAATAAAGATGGGTAAGCACCCCGCCGCTGGATTGACCTTATTCTCGCGGAAGAGACGCATGGTCTCCTTCTGCATTTTCTGGGGATTGTCCTTAAACTTTTCGCGAAGCTCCTTAAGAGGCTCCTGAATCTTCCGCATGCGTTTTTGCGAGGCGGCAGCTTTCGCGGTCAATGGCCAGAAGCAGACCTTGATAATGATGGTCATCACCACAATCGACCAGCCCCAGCTCGGAATCACGGAATGGATCCCATAGAGGAAGAACATTAGGATCTTACTGAAGAAGCCGAAGAAGCCGAACTGCATAACCTCGTCCTGATGCTCTCCGAGCTTCGACAGACGGTTAAATTCCTTCGGCCCGGCATAGAAAGAGACCTCGAGGGTCTGGGAATCACCCGGTGCAATCGATGAAATGGGGAACGCCAAACTCGCACGAACTCCATCCACGGGTGTACCGTCCTCAGAATCCGGTGGGATAATCCGGGTGTCGGCCGTATAGAACCCAGTGCTCCGAATCCCCTCTCCCAAGGTGGCGACGAAGGCGAAGAACTGATTCTTAATGACACCCCATTCCAGGTTATCCACCTTCTCAGCGACTTCAGCTACAGGAGCGCGAACCCCGAAACCGAGGAAACCTTTACTACCCGCAAAAGTTTTCGTTCCGATAAATTCGGTGTCCTCCCCATTGAAATATCCGAAATTGAGGAACTCTCCCCGCTTGTCATTTCCGAGAGAATATACATTCCCCAGATGAAGGTAGGCCCCTGCCCCGGATTCCAAGGTTTGGTTTGAGCGATTGATCAACTCGGTTCGGTGAGCAATCATGTAAGGATCCGCCTCCTTCTCACCGCTTGGAGAAATCTGATAGCTTCGTCGGACGGAAATCCCACCGCGGAGGGCGCGCTCAAATACGATTCGGGAGTCATTGCTCTCCGATTCAACAATGGAGTATGAGTGATTGAACGAAGACGTAGAATCGGGCCCTTGGAAACTCAAGCCTAAGGCAGGGAGGCGGGTGTCGGCATTGAAGACGAAAGTATCTGGATCCCCGTGCTTGGTTTGGAGGAAATGAACCTGACGAATTGCACCCCCACGAGTAGTGAAATCGACTTTAATAAAATCGTTCCCGAGGGTTCTCACCGTCTCGGGCGTATTCTCGGCCACTACGACCGGTTTTTCGGAAGACTTTTCACCTACTGGGCGGAAAATGGACTCGCTTTCCGCATCCACCGAAGCGACCTCTTCCACAACTTCACCTTCAAGCCCCTCGGCATCGAGAGCGCCCAACCCGGTGGTGGGCTGACCTTGAACGGAACTCCCTCCCTCGTCCGGTGCACCTTGCAGCGGCTCTTGAACGCTTGCAGGCTCAGGAGCGACTGGCAATTGTTCCAGCTTCCGCGAGTTTTGATAAAAAACCAGGCCAAACGCCGCCACAATGAAGGCGAGACCGATAACTACATTCTTCTTGTCCATTTATTCGGAAAGGGAAGCGTTGCGCCACCCCTTCAGGCGGTGCGCAAACTGTTGGTTCAAGTCAGAAAATGGTACATCATCCACACCCTTGCGGGCGATGACCACGAGATCCAATGAGGCAGTGAACTCAGAGGACATTGAGCGAAAAATCTCGCGAAAGCGGCGCTTCACCTGGTTCCTGACCACAGCCGGACCGATCCGACGGGACACAGAAAGACCCAAACGGGAAGGAGATGAGCCACCAGCACGTTCGGATGCTTGCACGTGAAAATAACGGCCGGGAAGCCACTTCCCTTCGCGCCGCAACCGGATGAACTCACTGCTCTTCCGGAGCCGGCACTCGCGGGAAAAGCGCATCCAATTACTTGGAAGCGGACAAACGTGCCCGCCCTTTGCGCCGGCGCGCAGCAAGGATCTTGCGACCAGACTTGGTCGAGTTACGTTTGCGGAAGCCAAATTTACGGGCTCGCTTGATTTTGGAAGGACGATAGGTCGGTTGCATGGTTCTCTCGAAAAAAGAGATGACCAAAACGGTTACCCGACCCGGTGTCAATCTTTTGCCGAGAGGTTCAGCAGTTCCCCGAATCATTTCGCAACCCGGTGAAAGTGCTCCCGCACTGGGCGAGTCCGACCGAGCCCTCCCTTTTCCGCTGAATAGAACCACGAACGCAAGCTCAGCGACAGGAACAATCGAACCGATTAATCCGCAGTGCCGAGGCTCCGTTCCGGCAGAAATGAAGTGATTTCGCCGCTTTTCCGATCTTCCCTGAAGAAGGAACCTCGAACATTGAACCGGAGACGCCTACACGATTCGCCCCAGAGAGGTCCCCGGCACCCCATGCAAACCTCTTGACCTCCCTGCCCTGAGGCCTTGTTCTTAGCGCGTTCAACCAGGGGAGCTTCCTGCACATCCGGAAGCTGAGACCGATCGCGGAAGCGAACCAAACCCTTTGAACCTGATTCGGTTAATTCCGGCGAAGGAACGGTTGGCGGCTTGAATCGTTCCTTTGTATTTTCAACACGCCCGCATCGAGACGATTCTATTCATGACGCGCAAGAACCCACTCCTCTTCCCTGGAGTCTTCGGATTAGCCTGCAGCACCCTGCTGGCCGCCGAGGAGAACCCCGATCCGTCGGACCACACCCGGGAATTCGAGAGCTATACCGTCGCGGCGTCCTCCATAAAGGTCTCGCCGCAGGAAACAGACTCCAGCATTTCAGTATTTACCGGCAATGAACTGCTCGACCCGAACAATTCCCACCTTGAGGACCTCGTTCTTGATACGCCCAATTTGACAGCCGCCGGCGGGACCTCCCGCGCCCGTTTTTTCCAAATCCGCGGCATCGGAGAGTACGACAATTACGAAGAACCCGTAACACCCTCCGTCGGACTCGTGATTGACGGGATCGACTTCAGTGGATTTGGAAACATCGTATCCCTCTTCGACGTAGAGCGCGTCGAAGTGCTGCGCGGTCCTCAAAGCGGACTCTACGGCACACAGGCCCTTGCTGGGTTGATCTATATAGAATCCACCAACCCCACCGATTACTGGACCGGACAAGTCGAGGGAACGGTCGCCGAATACGACACCTTCCGCGGTGGGGTCGCCGTCGGCGGACCCCTGGATTTTCTGAGCGACTCCCTGACAATGCGCCTTTCGGTCTATCAAAATAACACCGACGGAGGCACTGAGAACGACTTTCTGGGAAAGAATGCTGGATCCGACCAGGATGAGTTTACGAGTCGCCTCAAGGTAAACTGGGAACCTTCTGACAACTTCCGCCTCAAGGTCACCGGTCTCTACAGCGACTTCCAGAACGGCTACGACAACTTCACCCTTACCGCCAACGAAGGCTCGCACACAGTATACAGCGACATGCCAGGAGAGGACAACCAACGCTCGGGCGCTATCGCGGTGGAGGCCGGTATCGGCCCGATCGAAAGCGAATGGGTTTCTCGCACAACATTCCAGAAGACGAAAACCAAGTACAGTTTCGACGCGGATTGGATCAACACCTCGGATGACCCGACAAATCTAGCGCTGTGGCAAAACGTCTGGGGAGAACCGGCTCCACAGTCGTGGTATGAAGAATACAATCGCGACACTCACCGGTTTCGCCAGGAGATCCTCTATCGGTTCAATGAGGGACCAGACACTACACGTTACACCGTCGGTGTGGGCGGAAGCTACGTCGACCAGGATTCAAACGCCTTTGAAAATTACCCAACCGATGCATTCGGACCCTACTCCAACACTGCGGAGAACACCTATGAGGAAGGTCAAATCTACTCCTTTGGAGAGATCCTATACCCGCTGAGTGAGACCCACCAGATCGGCGGCACCCTGCGCATCGAGGGACGAAACCTTGAATTAAAAGATTCAGGATCCCCGCAATTCGTCGGTAGTGCCGATGACCAGGAATTCCTTTGGGGCGGAGATATCTCTTACAACTATCTTCTCGACGAAACTCAAGCGTTCTACGTGAAGCTGGCGCGCGGCTACAAAGGTGGCGGCATCAACGCCGATCGCAATGCTGAGCAGTTGTACTACGACGCCGAGGCGCTCTACGAGATCGAAGGCGGCTGGAACTTCTCTCGCCCCGATGGAGGGTTGGAATCCCGCATCTCCGTGTTCGCCTTTACGCGCAACGATCCGCAAGTGCGCCAGTGGGAGATCGACCCGGGCTTCAACTACGTCCTCACCCAAACCAACGCCGATAGTTCCTACGGCTACGGACTCGAGGGGACCACCTCATGGATGGCCCGAGAGTGGCTCGAGATCGGCGGCTCACTCGGCCTCCTCCAATCAAAAATCGAAGCGGACAACATCCCGACTCTCGCCGACGGCCGCGATCAAGCCATGGCTCCGGGATACACCTTCTCCGTCTATGGAGAGGTTCGCCCAATCCCCGAGGCATTTCTACGGCTCAAAGTTCGCGGTCAAGACTCAGTGTACTACGATTCGTTCTACAATGGAAAGTCCGACGCCTACCAGTTGGTGGACCTTTGGGCGGGGTATTCCATCGGAGGGTTTGAGATCAACTTCTGGGTAACCAACCTATTCGACACCGACTACGGCACTCGCTCCATCTATTTCGGTGATTATAACGATCCTACATTCGTCCCGGAACTACACTTCGAATCTCTCGGCGATCCTCGCCAGATCGGAGTGACGGTCCGCTACTTTTTCTAAGCGATCCCAACCCTTGACTAGATCCGCTCCGAAAACTACAACCAATCCACTCTTATCAACCACTCTCCTATAGTATGAAAAAGATCATCGCGCTCTCTGGATTTCTTTCTCTCGCCGCTGCCTCCAGCGCATTTGCCCTTTTCGGCATCGGTGAAGACAAAACCGAATCGGCCAACGAAGACTTCGGCCTCCCTCCATACAACGGCGTGAAGCACGCAATCGCCGTTCTTCCGCCCAAATATACCGCATTGGTTACCTACACTGGCGACCTCTCGCAGAACATCGGCTCGATGCTCGAATCGGCACTGTATGACACCAATCGTTTTGTCGTTGTCGACCGCGACCGCATCAACGACACAATACTTGAGCAAGACCTTCAGTCCAGCGGCCGATCAGCAAGTGCCAGCGACGTCGCACAAACCGGAAAGATCCGCAGCGCAAAATACCTCGCCGAGGTAGAAATCACAGATGTCGAGGGCGCGGAATCCGGAAAAAGTGGCGGTCTATCCATCGGAGGTTTCCGCATCGGCGGCAGCGGAGGCAACGCACAGATCACGACCATCGTAAAAGTAATCGATTCAACAACGGGAGAGATCGTCGCCAAAGAGCGCGTAGTCGGTGAAGCTGGACGAAAGGGACTTGATATTGGCTACGCATCATCCAACTGGGGCGCCGATCTCGGAGGATTTACCAAAACTCCTCTCGGCGAAGCTGCTTACGATTGCGTTGTCCAATCTACCCGTTTTCTCGCTGAGCAATTCGAAGACCTTTCACTCGACGGGGTCGTTGTCACCATTAGCGGCGACAAGATCATCATCAACAGAGGCTCCAACTTCAACATTCAGAACGGCCAAAAATTTGTGGTACGCGAACAAGGCGAGCTCCTCATCGATCCAAGCACCGGTGAGATCCTCGAACGGATCGAAGGTGAGATCGTCAGCGAGATCGAAATTACCAAAGTATCCGAGAAAGTCAGCTATGCAAAATTGCTCGTCGGCGAAATGCCTGAGAAGGGCGACATCGTTACCGCTGAGGAGTAAATCTCTTCAACCCCTCCAACCTGATACAATCCAATGAAAAAACTCCTTTCACTACTCGCGCTAACTTGCGCCACACTATCTGCGAACGCGGCATCGGAATTCGAAGGACAACTAACCTATCAAGTTGATTCCGAAGGGCAAAAACAGGACATCTCCTTTCTGATCAAAGGAAACAAGATGGCGGTCAACAGTCCCGCAAACCCGCAGGGGACTGTCCTAATCGACCGCGATACAATGGAAGCCAAGGTCATCATTCCACAGCAGAAAATGTACATGGACATTCCGGCTCAGAAGTTCATCAAAAACGCAAACAAGACACCGACCGGCACGTTTGATGTTACCGACGAAACCCGAAAGATCCTCAACTACACAGCACGCAAGGTAATCTACACAGAGGGATCAAAAACAACCACTCTTTGGATCACAGATGAGTTGGGATCCTTTCAACCACTCGAAGGACCGCTCGCAGGAGAGACACCCGAGGTTCTGCTGAAAGCCTTTCCAAATGGTGGTATGCCCCTGGAGATCACGATGACCGAAAACGGAAAACCGATGACGATCACCGTCACATCGCTCAAATCAGAGAAAGTACCAGACTCTAAGCTCGAAGTGCCTGCAGGATACCGCGCACTCAATATGGGCGGACTCAAACTCCCCGGGATGCCGATGCCCGGCATGCCTTGATCCCATAGACAGTTTTAATAGCGAGAAAGGCCCTTCGTTTTCGAAGGGCCTTTTTTAATGGCTGTCACCCGCAAACACAGGAGCTCTCCCGCAACTCCGACCGCAAGGCAGGCGCCTCGTTACAAATGTAGCCAGTCGCGCGACTAGAGAGGGAAAGAAAGACTTAGCAACCAGTTCAGGGGCGACCCCTGAACCCCTTTTAGAATCGCACCACAGCCCCCACAGCCCTGGCTGAAGGCGGGAGACAGAAGTAATTTACTCCGCCTGCGTCTGAGCCTCATCAACCTGACTCATGGGGGCCTCGAGATACTCCTCGACACCCGGCGCCAACTCCACGCGTTGCTTCTCACTCGCTCGCTTCAAGTACTCCCGCAACGCGGACCGGTTATCTGAGAACTCAGCTGAACGCCCGGTTACGCTCGCAATAAACTCCTCAAGCGCATCCAGGTACTGATAACCAAATCGCACGGTAGGCTCTAGCGCGGTGCCTTCATTGAAATCATTCCACGTAACGAGCTGAATCACTTCCGGATCTCCCTCTACCGCGATCTCTAAAGTCTTCTGCAACATACCGGGCCCCGATCCGAAGAGACCCTCGCACCATGGCCCCATCCATTGACACCGCTATCGTCAAATCCGGGAGCCGCCATCGTCATAAAAAACTCCAATCTATCGGCGTCCACCATACTCCGGGAATACTCGGCGAAATCTCTCAAATAGCTCTCATCTTCCGACCACCACACATAGGCCCCGCCAATCTCCGGATGGTACTCCGGGTTCAGGTTCTGCCTCGCGTACGCCACGGATTGATCGAGCGACGAAAACACCTGCTCCCACTCGGCTGGCAAAATATTGTTTTTGCCCAGATCCCCTTCTCCCCAAAAGTTGAATTGGTAGATAAACGGCTTTTGGCCCCGATGAAGATATGCCGGATGCCCCGAGTACTCCGAGAGAATATAATTCAGATCATCTGTGGCCGTGTTGACGATATCAGCCCGGCTTTCAGGATTTCGGTACTCGGGCCAATTCAGCTTTTCCTCGTAACAAATCGCAAGCCTAAGCCCAGCCCTCTCGGCCTCATCCAGCAGCATCGGCACCAGCTGATCCGTATCACTCCCCGGACCATACCAAATGATAAACACTGCATCGATACCGACAGACCTCATCGTTCGGAAATGATACCGAACGACGTCGGGATCGTCCGAACTATAGGGTCCGATCAACGGGTAATCCACCGATGCAATTCCACGCTGACCATCCGCATCCCGCAGTAGCGGATCATTGACTGTCTTGCCGTCGGTCCACGCCCAATGGGACCATTCCTTTCTCCCCCGCTCACTCGTCTCCGGGTTATTGAACCAGGGCATATAATGAACAGCAAACAACGGGCTGTCCTGCGAAGGTGTCCACGTACTCATTTCACTAAATTCCATAGTTTCCTTCCCAGTGGAGCCCTCTTCGGAACACCCACCGAGAAGGAGAGAACCCGCGCAGGCTACCGCTGATCCAGCCCAGACGGCGGGACGAAAGGCGAACATCCTATCGGTACGATGGAAAATCGACTAGGAGCGCCTGCGGCGCACGACAAGCAAAGCACCCAACGCGAGGACGCCGCCTATCAAAGCAGACTGGGATGGCTCAGGAACCGCTGCGAACTCACTAAACTCGAATCCACTTCCAGAGGTCCCTTCAAAACGAATCCGCACCAGGTACTGCGCGGCGCCAGCCACCGACTGATTGACAGCAAATTCGGAAATATTTTCGCTCAAAGTGGAAGTGCTAGCGCTAAATCCGGTCAACTGCAACTCGCTGATGTAACCGTTCAGGTTATCAAAAAAGAGGATGTACGGACTCCATTCACCGTCCCCAATTGCTGCGACTGGATCAATTTCGAGGATGTATTGCGCATCTCCAGAATCCAAAGAGAAATAGGTCGATTGATCAATGTACCAATCAATGCCTGCGTCGCCAGTAGAACTCGTACGGGTGACGGAAAGCTCTCCGCCGGAGATCAATTCGCTCGCCACCCCGAAACTGGAAATATTCGAAGCATCCGCAAATTCATCAATAAATGGAGCCGCAGAGAGTACCGGTGCGGAGACAACAAGGGCAGATAGTAGGGTAGTTTTCATAATTATTTGGTTAGGGTTAGGTTAACGGGGATATAATCGATTATAAGTAATGATACTTACAAAAAAAGCGATCCATTTCGGCAACGATTACGTATCATAAGTATCTCTATAAGAGAATGTAATGAAAGGAGTTGAATCATATTCCATGAAGTCGCCTTTCGCGCTTTCAACAAAGACAAACTTCGATTCGCCCGGATAGAGATCGAAGGCGTTATCAGACGACCGAAAGTCCATTCCTTTCGGTGGCTTCACAAAAACCTGGTAGGCAATATTCTCTGTCGTCATGGATAACAAAATACGCGATCGACTAATTCTTCGAGTCTCCACCTGTATCGATGGCTGCTTGAATTCGACTCTTCTCGGCGCACTAAAAAAAGTAGTGTTTTCACTATCCTCAAATCCTTCCGCCGCCAGTCGAGTTCTCAGCACCAGATCATCTCTCCCATGGCTTTCAATCCAACGGCTTCCATCGACGACCTCCACGACTTGCGCTGACCCTGCACCTAAAGATACAGGCGCTTGCCCCTTTTCCAGGATCCTATTCTGAGACACACTCCAAATTGACCATTCGAGTACACCCTCAGTGTCGTGAACACCGTCAAACACTGCGTAAATCTCCATCCGGTCAATGTTACTGCGTCTGTAGTTATTGCTAACATAGACGGACTCTTCTCCCAGTCGCTTCACCGAGACAAGAAGGGGCGAGAAGAACCGCCGAGCCGCGTAGTGCAAGACCTTCCACCGCCCGCCAAAATCGAGACTGGACCACGACGCCACCGGCCAGCAGTCGTTCAACTGCCAGTACAAAGCTCCCATGGTTCGCGGCATACTGCGTCGCATGTGCTCAATCCCAAACCGTAGGCAATACGCTTGATTGAGTTGAGACAGATAAACTTGGGAGGGATAGTCCTTGGGGAACCGATACAGAGTCGAAAGATAGTGAAAGATCGTCTCGTTCCCTCCTCCGTTCTTCTGGTGATTGTCCATCTCTGGACTATAGAGATTTGTACTCTCCGTAAAAGTGGCGGCGGTTTCTGGCCACGGATAGGACTGCATCCCGAACTCCGAGAAAAACCGATGCTCGAGCGTCTCGTACGCCTCTACTGGCTGCTTGGCATGCCACACTCCCCAAAAATGAGTATCGCCTGATTCCACGTTGTCGGGAAATCCCATCGGATCCTGTGGGTTCCAACCCGAGGATGGCCAATAATCAATCTCAGGTGCAAGCGAGTCCACAACCCCAGGGAGTAGGTCATGAAAAAGGGCTTCATAATCTGCACCCAACTGAGGCTCATCCCTCATGCGCTCCCAGTGCATTTGAACAATCTCGTTATTGCCACAAAGGAGCGCGAGATTACTAAAATTTCTCAGACGGGCCACTTGGGCCTCCGCCTCCTCTCGCACTGAGGCGAGGAAATCTTTGTCCCCCGGATAGGGCCAACAGGCGAACATGAAATCTTGCCAAACAAGCAAACCCAGCCTCAGGCATTCCTCGTAGAATTCAGCGCTCTCATAAACACCCCCACCCCAAACACGGATCATATTCATATTGGCGGACGCCGCTGATTGAAGCGCATCCAGAGCCAACCCCGCTCCTTCGTTTATAAAACTATGGGACGGAATCCAGTTTGCACCTTTCGCAAAAATCGACCGGCCATTGACTTCAAACTGAAAACTTTCGCCCCACTCGTCTTCATGCCGATCGAGACGAATCGCGCACAAACCCAAAAGCTGCGTTCTTAGATCCAGACACACATCGCCCGTCACTAGCTCGACCTCGACTTCATAGAGCTCTTGCGATCCGTACCCATTGGGATGCCACAAATGAGGGTTGACCACTTCCAGCCGAATTTCCTTTCCAATCGGCTCAGCCCTCTCTGCGACCTGCCTTCCTTCGAACAACAAACGAACCCGGCACTCATCCGCTTCCCCGACGACCTCAGGAAGGACGATTACCGCGACCTTACCATCCGCGTGGTCTTGAGAGATCCGACAATCCCGAATCCGCGCCTCCTGCCACAACTCGAGACGGATCGGCTTCCAGATTCCACATGTCGCAAATCTGGGACCCCAATCCCACCCAAAAGAACACTGCTCCTTTCGAATATATTGCCTACCACCAATTGGATCACAGGCGACGGGCGTCAGCTCTCCCCCAGCCTTTTCTCGAACGAAATCCATGGGATTTCGAAACTCGATCCTCAATCGATTCTGACCCACTTTCGCGTAGTCTTTGATCGAATACCGCAGAGGCACGAACATATTGGAGGATTCTCCGAGAAGCTCATCGTTCAAAAAGATCGACGCCAAAGTATCGAGTCCCTCCATTACAAGATCTACGTTACCTGAGGCGAGCTGACTCTCAGTAACCTCGAACCCAACACAATACTCCCAATCTTCATTCTCAATCCACTGGAGCTTCGCCTCATTGTTCCCGAAAAAGGGGTCCGGGATCGCTCCAGCGCGATGAAGATCCGTATGCACGCATCCCGGCACCACAGCGTCCATCCACTTCTCGTCTTTCATACTGCGAAAGCTCCAACCACTTTCCAGAGGAATTTGAATCAGAGGACAGGCCTTCTCAGCTATGGGGTCTTTCATGGGGATGAGGGAAACGAAGGGGGCACGACGGTCGTCGTAAGATCAATACTCTAAGTCGATTTACCGAAATGAGAAGCCGGACCTCACTTTACGTAAATCTGGATTGGCTTTCTCTTCAACAAGTGTTGCAATAGGCGGCCATGAAAAAGAAGCCGAGCCTCCAAGACATCGCCAGCGAACTGGGGGTCTCAAAGATGACGGTTTCGCTCGCACTACGCGACCACCCAAGCATTTCCGGACCGACGAAAGACAAAGTGATCTCCGCCGCGGCGAGGATTGGCTATAAACGCAATCTCGAGCTATCGAACTATATGGCAGCCATGAGGCGGGGCCGGTCGGAATCAGCCCAACTGCCTATTGCCTACCTGACCACGGGCGAGAGCCCAGACACGTGGAAAAAGTCACATACGCAAGTGCTCTATCGCAAGGGCGCGCATGAACAGGCAAACGCATACGGCTACCACCTCGACGAGTTCTGGATCGATGCACCCGGAATGACCACCGCCCGCCTGAACAAAATTCTCTGGAATCGAGGAATTCAAGGAGTCCTCGTCCACCCATTCAACCCCCAGGCAGATCCCTCGCTCAACCCCTGCAAACTCGACCTACCCTGGGACCAGTTCTCGACGGTGATCATGAGCGACACTTTACCTGGAACAGGGGTCAATCGTATTATCCACTCCCACTATGAGTCGATGCTGACCACAATGAATACCCTCACAGAAAAAGGGTATCGGCGGATCGGATACTGCATGTCTTCCTCGAACGACTTCATCACAAATCGAAGATGGCATGCCGCCTACCTTGTCTATCGGCGAAACAACACATCAAAAAAGCTGACTGAGATACCACCGCTGATAGCCCCCGAAATCACTGCGGACCTCCTCGGAAACTGGATCGAGAAGTACAAACTCGATGCATTCATCGGCGCGTCTCCGAGAATCCTAGCGAAAGCGGAAGCTCTGGGAATACGATTGGGCGAAGACATTGCCTACGCAGACCTCGATCTCGACCTGCAATCCGAACTTCACAAAAATATCAGCGGGATCGACCAAAATTCACTTCATTTTGGACACGCCGCCGTCGATCTCGTGATCAACGGAATTTTGAAAAGCACCCACGGCATCTCACGCAATTCTATGACGATTCAGATCGAAGGAACCTGGTGCGAGCGCGGCTCGACTCCAGATCGATCGTGATGAGTCGAGGAAACGGCTACTCCCGGGACATTTCCACCTCTGCCGTGGCGGCTTGACCCGAAAGCCAGAATTTGAATCCGATTTTCTGAGTGCCCTCGGGCATCTCCAGCGATTCAAAATCTACAGTGGTTTCGGTAACATTGGTCACGTCTTTTAACAAATCCCCGTAACCGAGGTAGGTTCCACTGCCAGACCAATAGATTGCCTGGATCGAAAAAGCAGTACTAGGCGACACGCTGGCAACTTTTATTCGAACCGTGTCCAGCCCGCTGCGTTTGAGCGTCTTCGAAGTCACTATGCTTCCCGGTGAGACCGTGCTGACGTTCCGAAAGGCCAGCAATCCACTCGAGGCCGTAGAAACCTCGATCGAATCACTTCCCTCAAAGTCTTGGGCCGAGAACAGAGGAATGGCCCCCACCCCCCGATCAATCGACAGTGATCGCAGCTCGAGGCTCGGCATATCTGCCTCTACCCAGAACTTAAGCTCATAGAAGAGGCCCTGTTTCGGCAGGGAATCGCTCCCTTCGACCCGAAACATTGCCGTCCGCTTATCCGAATTCGTTTGGCCAAGATCCGCCGTCTCAAGGAATTTTCCAGAACCATCAAACCAATTGGCCTGAACAACCAAATTTCCACCCCGTAAACGATAATCGACCGATACCACATCATCTTTACCGTGAGAGATCCGACCGCGAGGTCCGAACCAAATGCTGCTGTCGAGGGATTTAATCCGAAGGTGTCCGTCTTGCTCAGAGAGCCTGACGCTCGGAGCGCCTTGCCAACTCTCGGGCGTCAGAGAAATTGGCTCGGAGGTACCGGCCGAGGCGATTGCCCTACCCAGCAAAAGCGCAATACAAACGAAAGAGAAAGATGCTTTTTTCATGATAAATACCTATGTTCACGGAACCCATTTCCAGGGATCCCGGGGATCTCCGTTGTAGTCTGTATCTGCGCGATAACGAGTCGCCTCTGTCTTACTCATAAAGGCGACACTGCCGTCAGCCATGCAGTAGTGAGCACCAGTGTCGTCGTAGAAGTTGTAGGTTTCAGCGTTTAGCCCTTCGAACTCGGCCACACCAACCACGGCACCGGAATTTTCGATGGCACCCCCAAAATTCTCTCCTACCAACATCACCGTTGCAGGCACCATATTGGCTCGGCTCGGCTCGCCTGTCCGGTCCTTTGGCCAGGGACTACGATAACCATTTTGAAGAAATGTGTAGGTCGCGGAATTGACCGCATAGCTCCGTGGCGTTCCGTCAAATCGGCGTGTATACAAATCGGCCGGCGCATGAAAAACCTCTTCCGGGACATACTCCTCCTCGACCAAAACCCCGCTCCAATCCGAATTCCTGGAAGCATCAAACTGGTGCGGTAGAAAGCCACTGTTGTTCAGAGAGTACAGGTGCAACCCCATCACAACCTGCCGAATGTTGCTGGCTGAAACTGTTTTCTCCCCCGAAGAGCGGACCCGGTTGTACCCGAAGAAGGTCAATGCTCCGAGCATACCCAAGACTGCGACTGCAACCAAGAGCTCAACAAGCGAAAATCCGGAACGTGATAACGGAATGCGTCGTCGGGGGAGGGAATTCATAAAGCAAGAAATTTGGGGAGTTTCTGGGGACGGATCTTCCCGAAGGACAACGGTCAGGGCGGGGGCACCCAGATCAGATCCGATCTACGATGAATGTAAGCACTACTTCTCAAAAATCAAAAGCCTCCCCAGACTTTACGTAAAGCCGCCTGCCTTAACAAAAGAAGGCAGCCCTACTTCCGATGTGGGCTGCCTGACAAATTCAGGAGACAGGGGCGATGACACCCCCAGCTTGAGACCTAAACAAAGAAACCGCCTTAAAGCCTATCGGCGAATACGACGACGGCCCAGAAGGATTAACACCGCTGCTGTACCCAAGAGAACTGAGGCTTGCGCGGGCTCGGGCACGGCCTCGACTGTGATATCAGCCAAGTTGGAAATCGCTGCCGCCCCATACCCTGCAGTCGAAAGCGTTACCGAGGTTCCGGAAGTCACCAAAATGGGCGACCCCAAATTCACCGTTTGAACAATCGAAGCGTCCAAGCCGCTGATTGTCGACCCCCCGGCCACGCTCAGCCCAATGGTTCCACCGCCGTTCAATACGCTCCCAATACTAAAACTATTAATATAGACGTCGGTATCGAAAACTAAATCAAAACTCTGAACGTTTCCGGCAGCGCTATCGCTCAAAACAATCCCGTCAACCGTAGAAACAAATAGGCCCGCCCCGAGGCCAACAATTGAGGCATTTTCCACGGTGAGCCCAATTCCATCAACTGACTGGAACGCATTGGCTTCCCCGTCCAAGCTTAACCCGAAGGTAAAAGTTGCGGCCTGCGCAGAGAACATCGCCCCGGAAATTCCGGCGATGAGAGAGATCGAGAGAGTTTTCGCGTTCATGGGATAGCTAGTCAGAGTGAATAATAAGTGATGAGAGACGAGATAGGTATAACTACGGAGCAACTGCGAATCAAGCTATTTTGCACCCATTTCGCACATTCTGCTCTTAAGCCGATATCCTCTCATCTATAGGCTTATTACAAACTGACAAAAATGGTGATTCGTAGGGTGCTCGCAATTACGAACAAGCCCTCTGGTTCTGGAAAAGCTGAACGGTACCTCAATGGTCAAATCTACGTCCGAACACCCGTGCACACTCAGATAAAGACGATTTGGCAGTTGACTATTTGCCACTATAGCACGAACTTTTTCGACGATATGGATACCATCCCCTGCAACCGCAGCCGAAAAGGCTTTACCCTCATTGAACTCCTCACCGTCATTGCCATCATTGGTATTTTGGCGGGGATCATCATTCCCGCTGTTGGCGGCGTCCGCAAAACGGCGGCGCAGGCAGCATCTTCGAGTGATTTGAAAAACGTCGGGCTGGCCTACAACAGCTTCGCCATCGCGGGCGCTCGCTCACGAACAATTTCAGACGGATCATGGGTATCGGGAGGCCGCTCAGCTGCCAACGCCGCGCAATGGGCACAAATCCTCTCAGAATTTGCTGACCTCAACGACGGATCCATCTACTTCATCTCGTCTGCCACAGACGTCGCCGCGATCGACATTCCAAAGGTTATCCTGACCGAAACTGGCGGGACCTACGCCCCGACCGCCGATTGGACCGCTGCAGCTAGCGCAATCAGCTACGAAATGGCTGTTAACATCAGCCCTAATTCTTCGGCATCGATCACCCCAATTGCGTGGACCAAGGGGCTCGCCACTGACGGAACATGGGCCTCTGATTCCCCATGGGAAGGTGACGGCGGGCACGTCGCGTTCATGGATGGTCATGTGACGTTCTACAAGAATCTAGGAACATCCACCACTGGTGAACTGGTCGATCCAAGTACATCCACCACGACCAACAATATTGAGACAGCAGTCGGTGGTTCAGGAAACATCGTCAAAGCTCCCTAAGCTGAAACAATTTTTTTAATCGACGAGAAGAGCCGGCTTTCGAGCCGGCTCTTTTTTTCTTCGCCTACCCACGAAAATACCCCTTACTTTGGCGATTAAAATAACATGACAAAACCGGTCTATATCTTCGGTCACAAAAATCCCGACGCTGACGCAATCTGCTCGGCTGTTGGATACGCTGCATTCAAACAAGCCATGGGAGAAGAGGGCTTTCTTCCGGCGCGCTGCGGGAACTCAAATGCTCGGATCGATGCCATTTTGGACCGGTTTAACGTTCCCCTCCCAACTTTTATTGGAGACGTCACTCCTCGGCTCGAGGATATCATGAGAACCGAGTTCTGGAAGGCCGGTCCAGAAAGCACGTGCGCCGAGGCGCTTCAACTCATTGATGAATATGATGTTCGCTCCCTTCCGGTGGTTGACCCGGACGGCAAAGCCAAGGGCCTGGTCTCGATCTTCGACTTGGGTGAGTATTTCACCCCGCGGGTAAGTGACCCCCTGCGCATGCGGAAAGTCCGATCCACCATCACGGCCATTTCACGCTCCCTCAAAGCCAATCCCATCCACCTCCATGAACCCGACAAACTGGAAGAACTGTTTGTCCGCATCGGTGCGATGGACATCCGTTCTTTCGGTAATTTCGCCCAGAAAGAAGTAAGTCCCCGCCAAAGCATCATTGTAGTGGGAGATCGATGGGACATTCAGGAAAAAAGCATGCAGCTCGGAGTGCGACTACTCGTAGTCACGGGAAACCTCGAGCTCGACGAAGAGATGATTGAGCGGGCAAGAGAGAAGGAGGTCAGCCTCATCGTCTCGCCCTACGACTCTGCCACCACTTCCTGGATCATCCGATCCGCCTCTTTTCTCGATAATGTGTTCGGAAATGAGATGATCCAGTTCCACCGGGAAGAACGGGTAAGGGACGTGCAAAAACGGATCGCTCGTAAATACGCTCCGCTTTACATGGTAACCGACTCTCAAGACCATCTTCTGGGTGTTTTCTCAAAGACCGATATTTTCAAGCCGCCGACGACTCAAATTGTACTGGTTGACCACAATGAACTATCTCAAGCGGTCCAAGGCGCTGGCGAAGTTGAGATCCTTGAAATCATCGATCATCACCGTTTGGGAAATATTCCGACGGATCAACCCATCCTGTTCATCAATCGCCCCGTAGGCTCGACCTGTACAATCGTCGCTGACCGTTTCTTCAAGGAAGGGCTGAAGCCCTCACCTGAAATTGCCGGCATACTCATGGCTGGGTTGATCTCCGACACTCTTTTGCTATCCAGCCCAACTACAACTCCTACGGACAAAGAGATCCTCGAAAAACTCTCGAAGATCGCCAACGTCGATCCGAAGGAGTTGGCGGACAGCATCTTTTCCTCGGGCTCAGTGATCCTGAATTCCGAACCGGATCGCGTAGTCCAGATGGATTGCAAGATCTACGAGGAAGATGGGGCACGCTTTTCCGTTTCCCAGATTGAAGAACTTGGATTCGACAATTTCTGGGAACACGAGTCTTCCCTGAAGAAAGCTCTCGAAGAATACCGAGAATCAGAAGGTCTCGATTTCTCCGCCATACTTGTGACGGACATCAATACCCAGAACTCCCTCCTCGTCACAAAAGGGAAGGAACAACTGATCGCCGGAATCTCATACCCGTCGGTCATCTCCGGCGAAATTTTCGATCTCAAGGGAATCGTGAGCCGCAAGAAACAGCTCATCCCCTACCTATCCAAGCTCTTCGCGGAATAGTTCAACCTGCCGATCTGGCGCGGCTTGAACCGTCCCTGGGTCAAACTTATTGGTAACTCCCGCTATCAATCGCCCCGAGGCCCTTCAGGACCCGGTAGTCGCCGTCAAAGAAGTCTACGAAATCGTCGACGTCGCGGTCATTCTGCTTGGTCCATTCCTCATCTTCTCCCTTGAAAATGATGGCATTCACGACCGGTCGATCATCTGAATTTTGATCGAATTCCAGCCGCATCAGGCGCTCAAAAAAGCTCTCCATCTCTCTTTCAGAAATGGCTGTGTACTTCCAATCAATGGCAATAAACGGGACATAGTTCTTCTTGTCCTCTTTCTTGAGAACCTCCTCAACGTTTCGGCGCAACTCACTATTCTCTCCCCGACTGTAGATTCTTGGTGGAATCCCCTTGGCCTGGCGCTCCCGGCTTTCTTCTGCTTTGAGATCGGCTATCCGTTTTGAAACTTTCGGCCAATAGGCGTCCCGCTTCCTTTTGTAATCCGCCTCAGATTCGAATCCAGCCCGCTTAATCTTCTCTGCGTACTCATCCTTCGATTTCTGCATGTCCTCCTCTGTCCTATAGCGGCCGCGATCCAATCCCGGCAGGTAGTCTGAAAACAAAAAGATCGCATCGGGGCGCTGCTCCAGCATTCCCATTACCGTCAAATACACCTCATTGCCGTTCGACCATTTCGTCCCCAGAAGATTCTTACCCATCTCGGAATTCCAGGATTGAGGTCGATAATTATCGTTCCGCACCCCGATACTGCTGGGGCCACTGTTCACCGGAGCCAGCCATTTGGCAAAGTCCTCCTTATTCGCCGAAGACGCGGGAACAAGCGACGGTCTCCACAATTCAAGACGACCTTCGTCGAAGAGCATCACATTGAACAGGATACCGGAAGGAAGCTCATTGATCAATTGGGTCAGGTCTTCCTTGATCACGTTATAGGTGGGCAATCCACCTTTGGAATCCTTCATCAGGTCGCGCTCGACATCGATCGCAAACAGAAATTTCTCTCCCCGAGCCTTGATGTCGAATAGCTCCACCGAAATCTGCCCCACGTCGAGACCTCCTCCTCCAAGATCACCAAAGTTTCCATCTCCAATTCGGCCGATTCCAGCGGTGTTGTTCAAATTGGGCACTTGAATATCCACATCCGGCATATCGAGGCTTTGAACGCTTTTCACCTGCAGTTTCTGCTTCGGCCGAGCGGATTTCTGCTGCTGCTCACGCATCCGCACCTTGTACTCCAGCTCGACTCGTTCGATCTTTTCGGCAGGGGGCGGCTCGTCAAAAGTAGGGTCCTGGGGGCGGATCGCTTCGTAGAGGGTCCAGCCTCCGAAAATCGCTAGCGCAATCAGGTGGAGGATCAAAATACCCGCCAAGATACTCCACAGAATCTTGTTTGGCGGATTTCGTTTGGGGTGGTACATAAATCCGAAAATCCAGGTCGCTTAAGCGACCACGCTCATAGACTCAGTAGAGCTATGTATTCATAGTAAAAGACACCAATTCAACGCCGGCTTCTTTCAACGCATTCAAGACATCGATCGAACGCTGGTGCGGGGAATCCGGATCTGCATCGATCGTCACGACGGTTTTCACACCTGCGCGGTCAGAAGACGCTTTCAATCGAGCGAGAGTATTCCGGAGCTTTGGCAATTCCCGCGTATCTCCCCCACCCATTGGCTGGCGGTTTAGCAGAACCATTCCGTTGGGCATAATCTCAACCAAATGTTCACTGGGAAGTTCCAGGTTTTGAGCTGGTGGAGCCTCCGCAGGGAGAGTGATCCCCAAATCCGCTTCTTGCTGGATCGGGAGAAACATAAAGTAGATCAACAGGAGGAAGACCACGTCGATCATCGCCGTGATTTCGAACTTCTCATCTGAATCCAGAAAACGGTTACGCTTCACACCCATGACTACTCCTGATTTGTGGCAAAGATGACGTCATAGAGTCCAGCAGCTGCTGTCGCTTTCATGACGTCTTGAACGTACCGGTGAGGGGTACGGGCGTCAGCCCGAAGATATACCCGCGTCTCTGGATTCGCAGCAAGCACCGTTCGAATCGCGCCGCTCAACTCATCGGGAGTAAACAGCTGCGATCCAAAAAAGATGTTCCCTTCTGAATCGATCGAGATGGTTTGGCGAATGCCCCGCTCCTCCGGAACCTGGGCTTCTTCGGCAATCGGAACCTCGATTTTGATATTCTCATCCGTGATCTCGCTAGTGATCGTCATGAAGAACGCGATCAAGAGAAAGACCACATCGATCATCGGCGTTAGCTCAAAGCTTTCGTCGCCCTCGCTGGGTATCCAGGTATTCAAACGTGCCTCCGGTTCATGGGGTTACAACCGTATGACAAATTACCCCTGACTCTTACGAAGAGCGGCAACGAACTCGTGATGGAAATCACCGATGATCCGACTCACACTCGATGTGATTTTTCCGTATTTATTCTTAAAGAAGAAGAAGAAGAACATCGCGGGAATCCCGACAATCATACCGGTCGCCGTGGTGATCAAGGCCTCGGAAATGTTGTTCGCCAACGCCTGAGGCTGCCCGACACCTTGTGCCGCAATGGCGTTAAAGGCCTTCACCATACCACTAACCGTACCCAACAGCCCGACCATTGGCGCAAGGTTGGCGATCACCGAGAGGTAGTTGATGTAGAGGAATGGTCCGGACAATTCTTCCACTGAGGCTTCTTCCATCGCCTTTTCCATCGCTTCCGCGTCCACAAACTCCGCCGTGACCCGTTCGAGTCCCGCGTCACAAATGTTCGTCAATGGAGAAGGATTCTCAGCGCAAATTTGGCGCGCCTCATCAATTTGGAAGTCGCGGGTCTTTTCCGAAACCAACTCAACGGTATCAACGTTCAACAGTTTGCTCGGGCGGATTGCGATAAAGTTATAAACGATCAAACCCAACCCAGCGATCGAAAGCGCACCGAGTGGATACATCGCCCAGCCCCCCACTTTGATCATGTCGATCAGGCTCCGGCTTGTGTCGCCTACAGCCACGCCTTCATCGGCAGTCTCTTCAACTATAATCTCGTCCTCCTGCCCGTAAGTAACTCCAGCAACAAATGAGCTGGCGATCAGAGCCGTAATGAGCGTAAGGATGAACTTAAATTTAGGGTTTATCATGGGTATTTCTATTACAAGGTTTTTAAAGTTACTCAGTATGTGATCTGGGCTCAAGCGGGATTTGAGTCGATCTTAGGAATTCTCGTTATTTAGGCGCTCTACCCAGATAGAATCCGGATAAAAGAAGCGCAGTTGGTCGCGAATCTCATCGGCCGCCCCCGGGAAGTCCTGACTGTCGTAGAGAGCTGCGGTTCGATAAAGCAATTCTGGCGTCCACGGGTCATTGGTCGTTGAGTAGACCAGTCCTTTTGCCAACGAGGACAGCGCTTCCTGTTCCTCGCCCCGCTTTTCGAGCACCGCTCCATTGACAAGCTCTCGAAGTGAAAAATAGCGGTTATTGGAGTCGATCTCACCGAACTGGTCCAAGATTCCGTCCACCATAAACTCACGACCTTCCTGGATGTGAATGTATGCCTCCCACAAAAATGCTTCGGGAGTCTCGGCGGGGCTCGATGCCAGCTGTACGTCTTTATAAAGGTTACGCGATTTTTCCCACTCTTCCCTCAGGCGAAACTCATTCGCCAGATTCAGGTAGACCCGGGCAAAATCAATTTGTCCCGGTCCCAGAGGGAATTGCTTCACCAATGCGTAGGCTCTGTCGATGTCTCCTTCGTTTACCAGCTCCGTGGCAACTTCCACCGCTTGAGGGCGGAAATACCCGATCATCCGGGCTTTCGGAAAGCTCTCCAGGATGGAGGCCGCCTCATTCACTTCACCCGCTGCGATCAGTTCATCCAGAAGCTGGCCGACAAGGCGGTGGATCTGGATGGTTTTCGGATCGATCGGAACAAACTTTAGGAGTGGATACACTTCTTGCCGAATCAGTTCCCTCGCCTCGGCCTGCTTCCCAGCCTCGTTCAGCTGCGCGTATCGAGCTTTGTCCAGTTGGTCTTTGTAGGCGATTTTAAAGGTCAACTGATCTTCAGGCACGGTGATCGGACTGTCCAAATTGGGATAGCGAAAGACCAATCCACCGATGTTCAGGTCATCCAGAAATATCGCCGAATATTGATTCGGGCCGTTCACCTGAATCGCCTCAACCGACTGGGAGCCGTACCGCTCAATCGCTTCCTCGTATCCAGAAGATACAACGATGCTATTTTCCTGCGCCTCTGCGTCCTGGGCCGCTGCGGGAAAGACGCCGGAGATCAAAATGGCTCCGGCACCAAATAAGAATTTAGATACTGTTCGCATACTCGACTAGTTCACTGTAAGCCTCGGTCTCGCGATAGCGGTCATCACTCAACGCTTCATTCAGCGTCCGCTTCGCGTCGTCCAGCTGATTCATTTCAACAAGAGTCCTCGCGTCCATTAGGTACGCACGGGCTGCCCATTCGTCAAAGAGCGCGTAACCGAGAAAGGTCCGCTCATAAAATCCGTGAGCCTCCGGATATTTTTCTTCTTCAAAGTAAGTCGTTCCAACCCGATAAAGCGCTTCGGCATGCGGTTCACCACGCCAGTCGGGGGTCTTCAGGATCTGCATTAGACGCTCCCGAGCCTCTCCGGTTTTCCCTTCAGCCGAATAAATTCGTGCTTGTGCGATCAGTGCCCGATAGATTCGGGGATCGCTTGGGAAGTTGTCTTCAGCCTCTTGGTAGAGCGCCATTGCACCATCGGTGTCCCCTTCCTCAAAAAGCATGTCGGCCAAGTTCAGGTAGGCAGATACTTTATCTGGTACACTCTCCTCAAAGTCGATCGCGGTACGATAGGCCTCTTTCGCCATTTCAGGATCGATTCGCTCCTGGTTTTCTCCAATCCATACGAGGATTTTCGGGCTCGCACGCTCGAGATCCGCCTCTTGAATCACCACCGGATTTCTGGGCGGAACTCCCAATTCCTCCAATGCCATCTGCAAACGCATCGCCATCGTACGCTTGTTGCGGCGCTTCGCCTCGTCGAACTCCCGTTCAAAAATGGCTTGAGGGGTCTCCTTCGGGAACGAGTCTAACTGTTCCCGATAGCTCTCCAGATAAGGCTGAATCGGCTCAGCACTCGATTGAAGCTCCTTACTGAATTCACTACTCTGGCGCAGCTCTTCGTAGAGGGCTTGGTCCAGGTCCGTGTCATCCGCAAACTGCTGATACAGATACCCTCGGTCCGAGGCAATTTTCACGCGGAACTCCTCGTCCGTGTTCAAACGCTCCAACAATGAATAGGAGGCCGTCAGTTTGTTGAGTGCCTTGCCGTATTCTTCGACGTAGGTGGAGATCATCGGATCCACTCCGAGGTTCTCCGGATCGTTCCCGTATTTCAAAATCGCATTCTGGTACTGCGTCAACGCCTCTCCGGGACGGCCCTCTTCCTTGCGAATCTCTCCCAGTTCGAAAATGGCCTGCGTCAATTGTCCCTCTTCGCCGTACTCCTCAATGTACTCCTCGTAGGTACGTGCGGCACGCTTTAACGCTCCGTTCTTCTCCAGCAATTTCGCCTTCTGGAAGTAGGCACTTGTGATGAAACTCAAATTTTCAGCGTACTCAGGAACTTGGTCATAATGCTGAATCGCATCGAGAACCCGGCCGTCCGATGCTGCGATCTCACCGAGGAAAAACTCTACTTCCCCCCGCAGAGAACTTTTAGGATAGTCAGCGATGAATTGGTTGAAATCCGCGATCGCCTTTTCGGCTTGGTCTGATCCGTAATAAGTCATCCCCAACCGGTAGGCTGAATCCTCTTTATAAACACTCTGAGGAAACTCATTCACGACGACTTGGAACTCCTCCTTGGCATTTTCAAACTGGGCGTCGAACATATAGGCCAATCCTGGCCAGTAATAGAGGCCGTCCTCAGCTTCGAAACCTTTCAGCTGGCTTTTCAACAAAGCAAACCGCTCGTGTAGCTCGTCCAGCCGGCCTTTGTTCAGGAGATAATTCCCGAGCATGAAGACCACCTGGGAGGCCTCAGGAGAATCCGGAAACGCACTGAGAAAATCGTCGGACGATTGGAAAAATAATTCTTCATCCCCCGAGTCGAGATAGGCATTCGCCAGGGACAAGAGGACTCGCTTCCGAAATTCTTCGTTCGAACTGCCACCCGCAAGGATGTCTTCACCCAATTCGCGCGAGAGTTCATCCAGGCCTAACTTCGTCGCAGTAATAAAGGCTGCGAAAGTAAACTCCTGCGCCATTGGGTCATCCGGATAATTCTCAACGAAACGGAGGTAGGCCCAGACCGCTTCGTAGTCACGACCGGCCAGGTAGTAGTTCCGCGCCACCCGTGCCATCAACTGCGAGGTGTAGGGCTTCACCTGGCGGACCGCGTTCAACTGCATCCGCGTATCCTCTAGATCGATCAGGTAATCGGCCAAGCGTTCCTCCGAGCTTCCTCGAGAGCGCATTGAATCGATCAGCGCAGCCTGCATCGCCTCGCGTTCTTCAAAATAACGAACGATCTGGTCCCTCGTCAGGGTCGCGTTGTAGAGGAGCGCGGCTTGGGCATACTGGCTCTTGTCCGCCAATTTATCCCCGGCCTGCATCAGGGCAACGTTCAGTGAAACACTGTAGCGCGAAGGATTATCCACCGTGATCAGCGGAAGAAGCTCAAGAATGCCCTCCAAATTATTCTGCTCAATGTAAGCCTCGAGTACCAATCCCGCTGCGAGGGCCCGTTCCTGGTCCGTAGAGGCCTCCTCTAGGAAGCGAAGGAACCACGGCAATCCACGATCCCACTCCCGTAGTGAGTGGATCGACATCGACAGCTTTTTGAGAATCTCCCGAAACTCCGCTGGGCGGCCCTGTACAATCCGAACGAGCGGCTGAGTCGCCACTCTTTCGTAATCAGCGGCGGCCTTATCAAATTGGCCCAACCCCCGGTAGGCGTCTCCGCGAAATTCCAACACCGCAATTTCACGCTGTTCATCAACCCCGAATTTTAGCGAATCGCTAAACGCATCGACCGCCTGCTGCAGCAATGCCGGATTACTCTGTTGGCTGTATTCCTGCAAATAGCTCAATCCAATAAAAAAGTATACCGGACCCAGTGTGCCCTGCTCCTCTGGAGTGCCTGACTTGAATCGATTGCCGATCTCGAGCAAATACGGACGCGCGGTCTGGAACTGACTCTGCTCCGCCAACTCCGATGCCCGCTGCTGCAACGCGGTGATCCCCATCGTGGAGGGATCAGCCTGCGCCATCACACTAGCGGGGAGCAGAAGGACTAAAGCTATTAGAAGACTGAAACGGGGATATTTCAATGTCATGAAAAGTACTTATGTTGCGAAATCTCTTCGTGCAATCAAGTTCGAATACGATTACTGGGTATCCTTCAGGTCGCCGTCCACAAATAAATGACCCTGGGCGTCCACGGCCGGTGTTGGGGGAACCTCTTTGTGGAGATGCCGCGGTGGCTCCTTCACTCGGGATGCCATCGCCCGACGCTTCTCCTCGCATATCCGAGTGGCAATCTGCGAAACGTGCATACGCAGCCACATGCTCGTGCTACTCCCTTCTCGGTAGTCCGCCGGTCCGTAGCTGTGAATCCGTCCCGCCTGCAGCAGGGAGTCGTTCTGCGCAAACTCCGCTTCGCTCTCCGGATCGTACACAGCAAAGGTCAGACCTCCACTCCGCCGGACAACTGAAAAAACCGGGACGTCACTCGGTCCATCCGCGAGATAGACCATGTTATGAATCGGTATCCGGCGGTCCTGCGGCAACACGTTCGCATTCACGTCGACACTGGGGTCCTTGTTCGTGCCTTTATTGATCTCAAACACAAACCTCGTCTTGATCGTATTGTCGACCATCACACCGATTTGGCTCACTTCCCCTCCTTCCTCGATTTCCAACTCCTTCTGGCTACCGTAGCCCGGCGGAAATGGTTTCTCGATGAATTCACAGCCAAATATCCCATCAACGTAAGGAGCTATGCTGCTACCCCGGATCATTTCGGCCAGTCCGGTACTTATAATATAGTGCTCAACAGTCACCCCGTATTTGTGAAAAGTCGGATCGCTCGAGATAGAGTTCTTGATCGATTTAAAAAACTCAGGAAGCCCCGGGTAGAAGCGCAACTCTCTTCCGAGCTCGCGCAGTTTCCGATTGGACAGGCCTTTTAACGGGCCGTTCTTGACGTAACTCAACAGGTGATTGAGATAGACGGTATCCTTTGAGACGTGACACCCTTGCCTGGCGTACAGTTCCGGCAGTTCGTTGACTTCATCCCAGAACTGCTTCTCCTCGATTCCAAAGGCTTCAAAAAGCGGTGTTTGCATGTAGCCCGGGATCAGGGTTTTGTCGAAATCCCAAATGCAGGCGATCACCGTTTGACCGTGTAAATTTGATTCTGGCATGTTTTCGTCTCTGGATTTTTGCTCAGGCGCGTTTCTGTTCTGGCCCAAGAGGGCCCGAGCGACAATGATTTTCCCCAATCCGCCCCCAAAGGTAACATATTTCCATGCACATTCTTCCCAGTATCGATTCCATCCGCGAGAAACTCACCGAGAAAGACGGTGAAATGTCCGACCCATCCATTTTCGGCGACGGCCGCAAAGCCGCAGCCTGCGCGCGGGAACATCAACGACTGACCCGCCTCCTCAATTTGTCTGAAGAGTTCCAATCTTTGCAGGACCAGATCAAAGAATCCGCGGAGCTCCTCAAGGACTCATCCGAAGATCCCGAAATCCGCGAACTCGCAGAAGCTGAACTCCCCGAACTCGAAGCGCGGTCGGTCGAACTGGAAGAAGAGATCACTCTGCTGATCGTTCCCTCCGATCCCACCGACTCCCGCAACACGGTCATGGAGATCCGCGCTGGGGCGGGTGGTGACGAAGCCTCCCTCTTCGCAGCCGACCTATTTCGCATGTACAGTCGTTTCGCTGAAACCAAGGGCTGGCGGATAGAACCCATGAGCTCCAGCACCTCCGAATCCGGCGGCTATAAAGAAATCATCTTCCTCGTCTCCGGCGAAGAGGTATACCGCCTCCTCAAATTTGAAAGCGGCGTTCACCGGGTTCAACGGGTTCCCACCACCGAGACCAATGGCCGCATTCATACGTCTACGGCTACCGTTGCCGTCCTCCCCGAAGCCGAGGAGGTCGACTTGGTCATCAACCCCGAGGAGCTCGAAATCACCGTTTCACGAGCCAGTGGCCCCGGAGGTCAGGGAGTGAACACCACCGACTCCGCCGTCCAGATTATCCACAAACCCACCGGCATGATTGTGAGCTGCGCCGATGAGCGCTCCCAGATCAAGAACAAGGCGAAAGCAATGAAGGTCTTGCGCTCCCGTCTCCTCCAACAGAAGGAAGAGGAAGAACGCGCAAAATATGCAGCGGACCGACGGAGTCAGGTCGGCTCAGGGGATCGCAGCGAACGCATCCGAACCTATAATTTTCCACAAAGCCGACTCACTGATCATCGCATCAATTGGACCACCCATGATCTCGATGGAATTCTCGCAGGTTCCTTGGACGAGGTTCTGGAGGAATTGGCTCGGGCTGACATTCGCGCTAAGGCCGAAGCCGCAATTGCCGCCGACGTTAGCTAATCTCATCGTGAACACTCTGCTCGAAATTCTTAAAAAATCGGAAGGCCTCCTGGTAGATCGGGGCGTAACCGAAGCCCGACTCGATGCCGAGCATCTCCTCGCTCACACCCTCGAATGTCAACGCATGGAGCTCTACCTGCAGTTTGACCGCCCCCTTCCCGAAGAGATTCTAGCCAAACTTCGACCTCTCCTTGCCCGCCGTGCCCGCCGAGAGCCTCTTTCCTACATCCTAGGACACCACCCGTTCCACGATCTCAACCTTATCGTCCGCCCAGGTGGCCTCATCCCTCGCCCCGAAACAGAGGATCTTGTACAGCTGACTTCCGATCACTTCTCCACTTTTTCAGAAAACCCACCGCAGCGCATTCTGGACCTTGGAACCGGCACCGGGGCCATCGCCTTGTGGATGAAGCACAATTTTCCCGAGGCAGAGGTATGCGCGGTAGAGCGCTCCCCCGACGCTATTGCCCTTGCCCGCGAGAACGGGGAAGCTCTCAGTCTTGAGGTGAATTGGATCGAATCAGACTGGTTCCGCGATGTTAGCGGCAAATTTGACCTGATCCTCTCCAACCCTCCATACCTTACAGAGTCCGAATGGCAGGAGGCCGAACCTGAAGTTCGGAATTTCGAACCCAAGAGCGCTCTCGTCTCCGATGATGCGGGGCTCTCCGACTTAACGACCATCCTAAAGAAAGCACCTGACTTCCTTAACCCCGGCGGGCTCCTCGCCATGGAAACCGGAATCAACCAGCGGGAAGATCTTCAAAATTGCGCTTCCGACCAAGGGTACTCTCAAGCATGGGGAGAGGACGACCTGAGCCAACGCGATCGCTATTTTTTCGCTCGGAAATAGCCTCCCGTCAGGACAACGCCCCAATCAAGTGGCTCGATCCGCGCTTCCTCGGTGAAACGCCAGCCATAGTTCCTCCTAAGAGCGTTTCCATTTCGGCAAGACAATGCCGTCCGCCATGTTTACCCAAACAGGTCTTTCCGCAGTCCAATCCCCACCGAAAGTCCACCCCAGTCAGCCCCCGCCATCCCGTGCG
>CEOD01031858.1_pt1 | contig 31052 bp, 30 predicted proteins | sample 530341 | NCBI WGS metagenome assembly CEOD01 (sample SAMEA2619950, study PRJEB7988) | marine metagenome | isolation source: saline water (ENVO:00002010), including | reverse complement strand
TCCCCCAATACCTTTCGTCTCCGACTCATGCTCCAAAACTACCACCTCCTAACGACCTTCGTCAATATTAATTTGTCTGACCTATATTTTTCTTATTTGATTGGCCAAATGGTGTCACTCATAGGTTTTTTAGTGTACGCACAATACGGGGATGCGGCAGCGCCTTAGCATCTCCGTGGTTGTGCTGCCGATCAGGAAGCGGCGGATGCGGGTGTGGCCGTAGGCGCCCATCAGAAGTAGATCTATCGAAGCCCGATCTACGTAATCGGATATCGCTTCCTCGGCTACGCCACCTAGCATTTCCGACTGTACTGTATATCCAGCATTCTGAAGACGGCTCTCGGCGTCTTTCAGTTTTTTGGTCATTAAATCTTCGCTTTGTTGATCCTCCACCACTGAGAGAAGGTGGATTGGTAGATTTTTTAGCCACATTGAATTCTCAAGAACGGAGAGAATTTTCTGACTGCTCGAACCATTATCGAAAGCAAATGCAACGGTTCGGACATCGCGGAATTTTCGATTGGTCACCAGGCAAGGCCGTGTGCTTCTTCGGACGACTCGCTCTAGTGTTGAACCGATATGATCGATCGCGTGTTCGGCTGACTCTCCTCGTTTTCCCATCACTACAAGATCGAACTCCTCCTCGATCTCCTCGATCGTATCGGAAAGCAGACCAGTGGTGGTGCGAAATTGTATTTCGCTCGTCAGCCCCGCATCGGCAAAGCCTTTGCGAGAAAACTCTTCAATTAAGTCGGCCTTTTGCTTTTCGGCATCCTGAAGAGCGGAAATCAGGCTTTGGTAAGGCTGAATGCCCAAACTGCCCCCCACATCCATAATAGTTGGCATTTCGAACCGACGAAGGTCTGAAACATATAGGGCTGTTACTTTTGCTTGAGTGGAACTGGCGACCCAGGCGGTGTATTTCAAGGCCTCCTGAGAGTAGGACGAACCATCAGTGCAGAATAGAATATTTTTAATCATCGTAGGGTAAATCCGGAGGGAACGGTAACATTTTTGGATACGACAAGAACGCCGTCACGGATCACTACGCCGTTCTTTTCGTACATGTCCGGGAGGCCGGCAGGATCAAGAGTTACGCCGTCACCAATTCTTGCGTTCTTATCGATAATTGCATTTCGAATCGTACAATTGCGCCCTACTCCGATTGGGACTTCATCATGAGAGGCGCCCTCGTCATCCATTTCGAAGAAATCCGAGCCCATCATCACAACATTTTCCAACTTGGACCCTTCTCGAATCGTTGACCGAATCCCGATGACAACTCGATTCAAGCTGCAATGCGAAAGTATGCATCCATCAGCGAGAACAGCCCGCTCGATGGTAGCCCCATTGATTTTCGTGGCCGGCAAAAATCTAGCGCGGGAGTAGATTCTGTTTTCTTCATCGAAAAAGTTAAACGGAGGAACGGTGTCTGTCAGGCGAAGGTTCGCATCGAAGAAGGCCGCAACCGTCCCGATATCCTCCCAATACCCATCAAAAATATAGCCTTTCAGCTTCTTCTTGCCTAGGAGGTGGGGGATAATTTCTTTTCCGAAATCGGCATGATTCGAAGCCAGCGCCTCGCGCAGAACGCCGGCATTGAACAAGTAGAGGCCCATTGAAGCCAGGCACACACCACCCTCGTGCTCTTGGGTCAATGACGACTGTAGTTTTTCGCTGATAGCTAGACTATCGATTATCTTTGGATCTTCGGGTTTTTCGACAAACTCACTGATCGATAGATCGTCGTTAATCCTCATCAACCCGAACGCCGGAGCGAGATCTTTGGAAACCGTAGTAGCGGCCACCGTGATATCAGAATCATTTTCAATATGCTGACGGATCATCGGATTGAAATCCATCCGATAGAGCTGATCGCCCGATAGGATCAGGAACAAATCCGAGTCCCTTGCCCCGAAGTGCATAAGATTTTGCCGAACCGCATCCGCAGTGCCTTGGTACCAGGACTCTCCCGTTTCAGTCTGTTCTGCCGACAGAATATCCACAAAGCCACCGCCAAACGGGTCAAACTTGTAGGACTCCTGGATGTGGCGATGGAGGGACGCCGTGTTAAATTGACTGAGGACGTAGATCTGATTGAGGCCTGAATTCAAGCAGTTACTGATCGGAATATCTACCAATCGGTACTTTCCCGCGAGGGGGACCGCGGGCTTACAACGTTGTTGGGTGAGGGGCCTAAGGCGAGTGCCACGGCCTCCCCCCATAATCACACAGATAATCCGCTTTCGCATAGGTAAGAAACACTACTTGAACCTTGCACAGAGTTCCAGCATCATTTCTGTTTCATTCGAGTTCTACTGTAAAATTTTTATTTATAACTTATAAAATCCTATGTGCGGAATCGTCGGCTATATTGGCAACAAGCAAGCAAGTCCTATCCTCCTCCGAGGCCTCAAACGCCTCGAATATCGGGGCTACGATAGCGCCGGCTTGGCGATTCGTACGGAAGAAGGCCTGACAAAGGTACGCCGTGTGGGCCGGGTTCAAAATCTTTCTCACGCGTTGGCCAGTTCCCCCGTGCAAGGGACGATGGGCATCAGCCACACTCGTTGGGCAACCCACGGAGGGGTGACTGAAGCCAATGCCCACCCGCACGTAAGTTCGGACGGCAAATTTTCCCTGGTTCACAACGGAGTCATTGAAAACTTCACCTCCATGAGGAAGTTCCTGGTGGGAAAAGGGTATGAATTTCAATCGGAAACGGATTCCGAGGCGCTGGTCAACCTCATCGCCTATCACTACGCAAAGGAACCGGAGAACAGAAGTCAGGAGAGTCGTTTCATGCGCAGCGTTCGAAAGGCGCTCCTGCATGTGGAAGGGACATACGGAATCGCGGTGATCTGCGCAGACTATCCCGACACCATGATCGGCGCCCGCCTTGGATCTCCACTGATTGTCGGATTGGGGAAAGAGGAGAATTTTATCGCCAGCGATGTTGGAGCACTAGTTGGGGCGACACTGAGTGTGATCTACCTGAATGACGGCGAACTCGTGGAACTCAGCCGCGACAACTATCAGGTAGTGACAACTGACGAAGAACTCGTCGAGGCCGTGGTTCACCAAGTCGACTGGGAAGTCGAGGACTCTGAGCTTGGCGAATTCGAGCACTACATGCTCAAAGAGATCTTCGAGCAGCCCAAAGCCCTTGAGAACGCCATGCGAGGCCGATTTTCCCAAGATGGAAGCTCATCAAAATTTGGGGGATTAAACATTGGGGCCCGGGAGCTTAGGCAGGTTGAACGGATTGTCTTCTGCGGATGCGGTACCGCATGGCACGCATGCCTCGTAGCGGAACATCTCATCGAAAAGTACGCTCGCATCCCAGTCGAAGTCGAATACGCCTCGGAATTCCGCTATCGGAACGCTCCGCTCGACAAGAACACTCTCATCTTTGTGATTAGCCAATCCGGCGAAACGATCGACACTCTAGCTGCATTGCGCGAAGCGAAGCGAAAAGGGTACCGCACCCTCGCGATCAATAACGTTGTCGGATCAACAATCGCCCGAGAGACCGATGGAGGGATCTACCAACACGCGGGGCCTGAAATCGGAGTGGCTTCGACAAAGGCTTTCACCTCGCAGTTGGTACTGGCGTCGATGGTAGCCCTGCACCTGGGCCGTCTCCGGGACCTAAGCTTCAGCGCGGGAGTGGAGTACGTCAACTCGCTGCGCAGCCTACCCTCCCTGGTAGAGAAGACGCTTCTGTTGAACGATCAATTGCAAGACATTGCGGGTCGCTACTCAGGCTTCGACGACTGCCTGTTCCTCGGCCGTCAGCTCATGTTTCCGCTCGCACTGGAAGGGGCACTCAAGCTCAAGGAGATCTCCTACGTTCATGCGGAGGGCTATCCAGCGGCGGAGATGAAACACGGCCCGATCGCACTGATTTGCGAAGAATGCCCCTCGGTATTTCTAGTATCGGGAGGAGAAATTTTCCAAAAGACCATCGCGAACATGCAAGAGGTCAAGGCTCGGAAGGGCAAAGTGATCGCGATTGCGACGGCGGACTGCGAGATCCCCGACGGACTGGTCGACGAACTCGTGACAGTACCAGCTGCCGACGACCCAATCCTGCCAATCATCATGAGCATTCCCCTGCAACTCTTGAGCTATCACATTGCGGTAGCCCGGGGATGTGACGTGGACAAACCGAGAAACCTCGCGAAGTCGGTCACCGTTGAATAGAGAGAAGGCCGCCGGCCCTCCCGGGATTAATCCCAATCTTCCGGGTTCTGAATCTTCACCTCGGTCAACTTCGCCCAGAAGCTTCCGACGGTCACCTCTCCCTCGATCTGGACCGGGTAGATGTGATCGTCGGCGGAGAACCAGAGGTTGACCTCTGAATCGCTACTCTTCTCGAAGACACCACCGAGCTCCCCGGTCTCGGGCTGAATTTTGAACGATTGAAAGCGCCCGGCCTTGACCTTGATTTTCTCGGAATTGTTGATGGGAAGCGAGACTCCGACAGCCTTTTTGCCGTCGGTGACGGTAAACGAGTAGGTCTCCCCCTTCACTGGCGGAATGCTACGGAAGTAATAGACAGACCCGACCGGATCGAGCACGGGGCCCATGGGGATTGGAATCGGCTCCCTCTTCTTGCCATAATTACTGTAGGTGGCCTCAGAGTTCTCCCAATCGAACTCGATCTCAATCTCCCGGCGGGTCTTACCCTCGCGCTTATTCTCGGTATAATAGAGGGTCCGGGTCAGGTCTTCCGAGACCCACGTATCGATCCGTGTACGGACCTTAAAAAATGCGTCGGCGAAACTGTTGGTCCGGACATGAAAGGAAAAATGCCACGCGGGCTCGCCCTTATATTCCTCGAGCCCGTGGGCTTGTAGGCGCGCATACCCGACATGAAAGACACTCCACTTCAAATCGTATTTCAACTCTTCCCCCACCTCAAAATTGGGTTCTAAAGCACGGGCCGAATGGCCAGCCAGGCACAAAAAGATCGGAAACAGTAGCAGGGTCCGGAGTTTCATAGCACCTACGATGGGACAAGATCCGAAAACCGCAACCCTTCTACCGCAAAGAGTCCAGATCTCTCCAAATTGCGAGAACCCGACAGAACCGACCTAATTTACTTTTTTTAGGATCCCCACCTCGCTTGCCGCGCTTTACACTTGTTCCAGCAGCAAAACCCTTTATTCAAAACACTATGGCAATCTCTGACTTTCTTCCAGTCCTCATTCAGATCTGTCTCGCCGTCGCAATCGGTGCGGTAATCATTCTGGCCAGCATTTTTGTTGGCCAGAAAGGACGAAAAAACAAAATCAAAGATACGGCCTACGAGTGTGGGATGCCCCCGGCCGGGAAGTCCAGGACACGCTACGCGGTAAAGTTCTACGTAACAGCAATGCTGTTCATCCTCTTCGACATCGAAGTAGTCTTTCTCATCCCGTGGATTCTCAGCTACCGGGAATTCTTGGTGAATAGTATCCCGATCGTCGCTCCAATGGCAGTCTTCTTCGGAATCTTCATCATCGGTCTAGTCTACGAAATCAAAAAAGGCGCACTCGAGTGGGAGCGATAGGCTAAGACCCACACTGGCTTGAGCCGCCCCACCCATGCACCTCGAAAGATTCATCACCAAGTCCCGGATTATTGAGATCACCAGCACCGATCTATCCGGTGCACTTGAGGAACTTCTGGGAGTATGTGACATCGAGGAATTAGAGCAGTACGGAAAGAAAAAGCTGCTCAAAGAGCTCCTAGATCGCGAGCACACGATCACAACAAACCTGGGGAACGGCGTTTCCCTCCCCCACGTGAGAGTGCCCATGAAGCGGCGCTACATTATGGCCATTGGCCGATGCCCCCAGGGACTCACTCACGACGGCTCCGATGACTATCGAGACGTCAAACTGGTCCTCCTCCTGCTCGCCTCTGAAAACGCTCGCAACTACCTGAACGCCCTCTCGGCGATCGCAGGAATTTTTCAAGACAAACGAATCGTTGAGCGATTGATGGTCCCGTCCCCGCTTGAGACCTTTCGCAAGGAAGTGAAAGCAACGCTTGGGGGCGATCCCCAGACCCCCCGCCAAAAGCCAACCCGGATCAATCGGCTGATCCTACGGGAGGCGGAACGAATAGCCACGAGTGCCCGTTGTCGCTCAGTATTGCTATTTGGCGATACATTTGCAGGGGGAATCGAGCTCACCCGCACATTCGCCAACCAGAAGACTATCCTTGTCACTCAAGCGGGCGCTGAGACGGTCGAAGACGGAGGCGAAGTTACCGAATACCTCCCGATTCGTTCATTTTCAAATCACCGGATGTCTCAACTTCGATCGGCGATACTGATCGGACTGACCCGCGGCATCTTTGAGCCGGACGAACTCATATGCTGCGTGGGGGGCCTGCCCCAGAGCAACCGATTCGATTCAATCCTAGTGGTAGACGTGGCTCGCGAATTTCAGACACTTTTTTCAGAGCGCACCCATTCCCTCCCCCCCTCTCTTCGACCGGAAGTCATGGAGCGAGTACTGGCGATTGCCATGGAACTGGGAATGGAAGGACGCGAAGGAAAGAAAGTGGGCTGTTTATTCGTACTCGGCGACACACAGAAGGTCCTCGAATTCTCAAAACCCCTAGTGCTGAACCCATTCTACGGTTATCGCGAAGAGGACCGAAACGTACTGAATCCTTTCATGGATGAGACGGTGAAAGAATTCTCCTCGATTGACGGGGCCTTTATCATTCGAGGCAATGGGGTCATTGAAGCGGCTGGGACGCTCCTACGCGCTCCCGAGTATCCCGACCTTCCCGGAGGGCTCGGGGCCCGTCATGCAGCAGCAGCAGCCATCACCAAGAGCACACGAAGTCTCGCCATTGTGGTCTCGGAAAGCACGGGCCACGTAACCCTTTTCAGCCACGGCGACATGGTTTCTCTACTCGGACATCCACTTGGTGGAAATTTTTGATTGCAGAAACGGGAATCAAAGTCTTTTCTCTGTCGTTTTCCCATTTTTCATCATGCCACGCGATACAATCATTCTAGAGTGCACTGAAGCCCGTAAAGAAAACCAGCGGCCTTCACGCTACATGTCCACCCGGAACAAGAAGGTCCAGACCGAACGGGTCGAAAAAATGAAGTACAACCGTTACTTGAAACGGCACACGCTTCATCGCGAGCTCAAGAGCGCTAAATAACCGCTCCCAACTCTTTCTAATTTCAGGCTGACAAGTGGGGATCTCCCCGCCTGTCAGCCTATTTTTTAGAGACCCCACATAGCAGCGAGGGCATTTAAAAGGTAGCCCGTCGCAACTATCGCGAGTGCCGTGGTACCAAAGAATATCGCGATCAGTGGTAGTTTTACGATGCGCCGGAGCATCACTGCCTCCGGAAGGCTCAGGGCGGCCATACCCATCATAAAGGCCAAGGCAGTTCCCAAGGGAATTCCCTTCTCAAACAACACTACCGCAACGGGAACGATTGCTGCGCAACTGCCATATAGCGGGACGCCGAGTAGAGTTGCGATCGGAACGGAGAAGATACCAGTGGCGTCCATCCATTGATGAATCGTTTCCCGCGGTACATAGTTGTGCAGAAAGGCGCCCACACCGACTCCCAAGAGGATCCAGATCCAGATGGACCGAATGATTGATACAACCTCGTGCCATCCGTAGAGGATCCTACCCGACCAAGTGGACGGACGCTCATCGTCAAGAAACTCTCCTGCGACGAAATCCTTCTCAACAAACCGATCGAGGTTCAATCTTCCCAAAAATAATCCGGAGAGGATCCCAATCGAAAGCCCGGACATGACATAGGCGAGAGTCACGGGAGCACCGAACTCCGAAATCATCAAGACGACGAGATACTCATTGATAATCGGTGAGGTAATGAGAAACGAAAAACAGATACCCAGAGGTACACCCGCCTTCAAAAATCCGATAAAAATCGGAATTGAGGAACAAGAGCAGAACGGAGTAACCGCGCCGAATAGAGCCGCGACCACATTCCCCCACCATCCTCCTCGAGACATCCAATCCCGCAGCTTTTTCTCGGGAAGAAACGTGCGCAACACCCCGATGACAAAGATCATCGTGATGAGGAGCAGGAAAATCTTAAACGTATCGTAGAGAAAGAACTGAACCGCAGCCCCAAACTTCGATTCGGGGTCTAACCCCAACAAACTGTAGCTCAACCAATCTGCCGCCTTCAGCAACATTTTCCGCCCTTGCCCTTGCCATCGTCAGAACCGCAACAGCTCCCTGCTTTCTCTGCCTTCGCTTTGACCGCCTCATCTAGCTTTGCGAAAAGTCGCCGGAAAAACCCTGGTTTTTTTGACGAGGAAGTCGAAGAGGATTCTGGGTTCGTTGTACTCATATGATTGTCCTGTATGGAAGAGATTATTGGGAATTGATCAGCAAGAACCGCAACCGCCGGCAACCACGCCAGCGACATTGTCCTTCATCACCCTCTTTCGGGCCGCCAGATCTTCGGCAAATCGTAGATCTTCGGGACCGCATTCCTGGAGGCAGCTCAAATTCTGATCCAACAAAGGAGTGCCAAGGTCCGCGATGCGGTACACTCGCCACTGCGCAACCTTCTCCACCTCAAGAAGCCCTAGCTTTTTCATATACTGCAATTGCTTCGACATCTTGACCTGGTCGACCTCCAAAATCTCCATCAAGTGACAGACACACAATGGGCCCTCTCTGAGTAAATTGAGAATTCTCAGACGCTGCACATCGCAAAGACACTTATAGAGTTGGATGATTTCCATGGTGTCAGTATCCAGCACAACTTATATTCCGTCAAGTGCATGTACAAATCTCCGATTTCACCACTCCCACCCATGGAAGCGAAAAAAAAAGCATCTCCTGAAGAGGTGCTCGTTCGAATCTCACGGTAAACCTTAGCTCTGGTTGGGTTTTCGGCGTGCCGACCGCCATTGTTCCCGATGCTTACGGATCCAATCCAGCAGAGCTTTCTCAAAACCGATGTCGGAACCTACCTTTTCAGATTCCAGCCATTTATGGCGCAGGATTTCCTCCCTTTCTGCCAAAAATTCTTTGTATAGACTAGATTGCCCAGCGAAATCGGCCACGGGTTTATTTTTAGAGGATTTTTTCGGCGATCTCATTACCACCTGAGTTAAAGAGGCTACTATTCTTGATCACCGGATGTCAAATTGAACTTATCTGAAATCTGTTGGGCGATCTGATAAAATACTTGGGAACACGGAATGTCAGGGTCACTGACAACGACGGGGACCCCGTGATCTGAACCCTCGCGGATTCTGGGGTCGAGCGGGACTTGCCCGAGAAAATCGGTTTCGAGATAGCGAGCGGTGCGTTCGCCCCCTCCTTCGCCGAAGAGAAAACTTTTCTCTCCGGTTTTCTCGTCGAGAAGGTAGCTCATATTCTCAGCGACTCCCACGAGAGGAACATTCACCTTGTCGAACATCATGGCGCCTCGGCGAGCAACATTGACAGCAGCCAACTGGGGGGTGGTCACTACGACTGCGCCCTCCAGCGGGACCGTCTGGACCAACGAAAGCTGCGCATCACCCGTTCCGGGGGGCAAATCGACAAACAAAACTTCGAGCTCACCCCAATCGACATTACTAGCAAATTGCTGAATGGTCTTCATCACCATAGGACCACGCCAAATCACGGGAACATCCTCTTCGACCAGGAACCCCATCGACATCACGCGCACTCCAAAATTCTCAAGCGGCTGAATCATACCATCCACTACCTCCGGTCGGCGATTCACGCCCATCATTAATGGGATAGAAGGACCATAAATATCGCAATCCATGATCCCGACCGAAGAAGGTTTGCCGGCCTTCCGAAGGATTCGGTCCATTGCACAGGCAAGATTTGAAGTAAAAGTCGATTTCCCGACCCCGCCCTTGCCACTGGCAACGGCGATCGCGATGCGCACCTTTTGCATCGGTGCCTCTTCGGCATTTGAAGAAGGTTCTTCTTCCGGTGCCTTTTTCGACTTCACCGCGACGAGGACCTCAACCTTCTCAACGCCTTCCAAATCGGCCAAGGCTTGCTCGACATCCTTTTTCAATCGAGGGGCGACTTCGGGGTCGGAGCTGGTCAAAGCCAGCGAGACAGACACACTCCCGTCGGACACCTCTATTTCCTTCACAATACCGAAGGATACTACATCTCTCGTAAAGCCTGGGTAGGGCACTTGAGATAAGGCCCGTCGAATCATTTCTTCCGTAACTGCAGACACTCCTACTTTCAAAAGCAAGCCATGGGTCAATGCAAAGCGAATCGGCCAATTTCGCAAAATTTCGCTACGAACAGGAGCATCGAGGGCGCGTTTGAGAAAGACCCACAAAGGAATGAACAAAGGCTCGCCAAGCCATTGAAGAATCGCTTACTACAAATCATGCTCAAAACTCTCCGATCCAAAGCCTTACTCGCTGCGTCCTCACTCCTCCTGCTACTGATGGGTGGCTGTGCCACCATATCGCCGGACACCTATAGAGGAACCGCAAACGGATATAACATCGCGATGCAAGAAGTTGGCGACGAGCAGCTGTTGCTCAACATCGTCCGACTCCGTTATCGTGACGCCCCGTACTTTTTCGAAACATCTTCGATCACCTCGCAACTTGACCTCACAACCTCAGCAGGGATCTCGGGCTCCTTCCCCCTCTCTGGCGACGTGCCGGACGTGCTTCAGGGCTCAACGGGAATTAGTTTCGCGGAGCGTCCGACCATCTCTTACACACCGTTGAAAGGAGATGAGTTCTTCAATCGCCTCCTCGGCCGGATCACCTTTGAGGACATCGCACTACTCACCAACTCCGGGTGGAGCATGGACACCGTCTCGCGGATGGTCATCCAAAGGACAAACGGCGTGAACAATGCCGTAGGCGCCTCAGGCCCCACACCGACGATCCCTCCGATCTACAAGGATTTTCTGAAAATAGCCGACTCTCTTTTCGCCCTCCAAATGACAAGCTCTGTGCAGATGGGTGAGGTCCCCCACGGGGATTCTATGCACCCCGTAATTTACCTGCCAAAAACCGGCGCAAATCAACAAGCCGACCGCCTGCGCGAGCTGCTCTCGCTCGACCCCTCGATCGAGATCTACAAAGTCACTTCCGGGCCCGCGGTCTACGCACCGGGCGGCGGTGACACCATCGAGATCAACACCCGCTCCCTGCTCGGCGTACTATTCTTCCTCTCTCAGGGTGTGAATGTTCCCGAAGAAGATCTCAATGCTGGCCGCGTCACACGGACTCTCGACCAGGACGGGAGCGTTTTCAATTGGAACGAAACTCTCCAAGGGCTCTTCCGCGTAGAATCATCGAAGAGCGCGCCAGACAACGCCTCAACGGCTGTTCGCTACCGCGACACATGGTTCTACATCGAAGACAACGACCTGTTGACCAAAGCGACCTTTATGCTCTTGTCGCAGATGTTCGCCCTTAGAACCGGAGACAGCCAGAGCCAGACTCCGATTCTCACCATTCCAGTCTCGAACTAGTCCCGAACTAGTCTCGAACTAGTCCCGAACCATACGGACGGATCTCATCCGAAAGTATTTCGATTTCTCAAGGCCCGAAGGTAAAACAACCTTCGGGCCTTTTGTGTTTCCAACGTCTTCTCAACCGAGAAGTGAACGAAATGGACGAAGTGGCTGAACAGGAGTGGCCCATTCACTCACAGCTCGCTGCAGCAAACGATTGCCTTTCGGCTTATGGACCGGCATTTTCCCCGTTCAAGAAAATGATTCGAACAAAGCCAAAGAAGGAATCCTCCCTCACTGCAGTCTTGGCAGGTGCCATTGCGGCCACGCTAGTCGGCATCTCGCTTGGTGTAGCACATGAGGTCCGCCACCCCCCGGAGTTCGTCCGAACCCCATCCGCCCTCAAGGCCGAGAGAGAAAAGAACCCCCGGGAACCCATATTTCTGATTGGCGGGACCCATTCGAGTCTGGGGTGGCAGCAGATCATCGAAGCGGTCACCCAAAGCGGAACTGGCAACGCATCAGTCGAACTCACGACAGGCGACCTCAATGAGATCGCCTCCCAGTACCTGAACTTCACGCTCGGAAAACAACAAGCGAAGGACCAAGGGGAGGAGCCGAGCTACGCCATCCTACCGGACACCCCAAACTTTGCTCTCTACGACGGCCAACTGCAAATTTCGGTACCTTTTGAGATTCTGATTTTCGGGGCAAAACGTAGCGCCCACCTTGTCACAACTGGTTCATTTGTGGACGAAAAGACATTTGTAATCGATAGCGCATGGCTGAATTCGGCCCGAGTCCCGGAGCCCATGGCAAATCTCCTTCTGAAAAACCTCGTACGCTCACTCAAAGCGTCAGGCTCCGACTCACTTTTGCTCACTGCGTGGTCAAACATCGGCGACATCAAAGTGGTTGGAGACGAGATTGTTCTCCAAAGACGATAGATCCCGGTAGCGCGTTCTCGAGTTATGACCCAATCAATTTCTATAGCCCTCCTCCTCGCGGTATTATCCGGAACTCTCCTCAACGCGCAACTATTGGTCCCTCCCCCTGAGAGTGCACCAGACAGCAAACAGGTATTTGAGGGAAGAGCTGGAGTATTCGAATTTGTCGCGGCCGATCAGGGCTCGCTGCAGATCGCGCGCAAGATTGGGCGAGAAGTTATCGAAGTCTGCAACGATCTCCTGACACCTCCTCTGGAGCGTATTCCAATCATCGCGGTCAAGCTGGTACCCGACGGGCGAGGAAACCTCGAAGGGGTATCTCACCGGCTCTATCAAGACATAGCTGGCGACTACGGACTTGCGGTATCCTGGAACCAACAGCTCTCGGCATCACTCTTCGTCCAAGCACTGACTGAAAGTTACCTCCGGCAACTGGTCTTCACACTCTCTGACGTAAAGCGTGCCGAAGAGACTCCCCCCTGGCTCATCGCGGGAACCAGCCTTCGCGTACAAACAGATCTACGACCCGCGCTCGTAGAATATCTAAAGGAACTCGGGCGCGAATCACAAATGGTCTCTCTCGAAGACCTGGTCGCCAAAACTCAGTTAAGCGAATTGACCCCATCAGACCACATCGCCTCATTCTGGTTTCTAGAATTAATTTCACGCCAACTCGGCACTGAAAAAAAAGTCCGAAACTTTTTCGATACCGTGATTGCTGGGCGAAACCCACTGGAACTCCTAGCGCAACAATCCGAAAAGATCCGGACATTTTCCAACGGAATCGAAGGATGGTGGGTCATTGGATTCCAAGACCTCGTCCATCGTGAAAATGGAATCGTACTCTCACTTGATCGAAGTGCACGGCAACTCCAGATCCTCAATCGGTTCGAACTCATCGAACGCAACCAGCCCATTTATACGACCGCCGCAGGCCTCTGGGAATTGCGCAAAAACGATACAATCAAGGAGGCCATCAACGGTCGTCTAAGGGATATCGCAGCAGTACTGCCCCGGGTGAATCCCGTTTACTTCACTACATTCCAGAGACTGGGATTAGTTTTCCAATCTCTGCTCGAAAACGATTCAGAAACCTTTCAAGAACGAGTTGAGGTCTTCAATGAGGAACTCAATCGAGCAAACCTAATTGCCGATGATGTCCAACTCCTCTCCGAGGATCCCCAGGCGGTGATCCCCTGAAGAAAGAAAGTCCGCCCCGGCTAAATCACGGGCGCGGAAAGAGGATGGTCTTCTCCCCCATCTTCGCGCCTTCCAGGCTGGAACCCCACTCCATACGCTCATCCCAGATATCGATCTGATCGGCTCCGACCAAATCGAGAATCTTCGCGGATACCTCGGGCATCACAGGGCGAAGCGCACAGGCAGCTAGACGCAAGCCCTCCGCCATCAAGGCCAGAGTGGTCTCGAGAGTCTTCCGGTCAGCCGGATCTTCAGACTTCGCCAGCTTCCACGGAGCCCTCACCTCTGCGTATCGATTGATCCCTTTAATGAAGTTAAAGATATCCTCGAGTGCCGCATGGAAGAGGAAATTGTCATAGGCTTCACGTGCACTCTTCCAAGATTTCTCCCAATTCTCCCGCAGTGTAATCTCGGGCTCTTCTGAGATGGAAGCCGCTGGAACGGTCGCATCTGCGTATCGTCCTCCCATGTTCAACAGACGACTCAGGAGATTACCCAGATCATTTCCCAACTCTCCATTGTAACGTCCGAGGAAGAGATCTTCAGAAAAGTCGCTATCCTGGCCCACTGTCATTTCCCGAATCACGAAATACCGAAACGAATCAGCACCGAATCGCTGAACCATCTCGAGAGGATCGACAACCTTCCCTGTGCTCTTGGACATTTTCGCACCCGAGAGGGTCCACCAGCCGTGAACCAACAAATGCTTCGGCAGCGCGATTCCACACGCATGCAGCATGATTGGCCAATAAACCGAATGCGGGGGAAGCATAATATCCTTCCCGATCACATGGTAATCCGCGGGCCACACATCTTCGAATTGAGGAGTACCATAGCCGACAGCAGAGATATAGTTGACCAATGCATCGAACCAGACGTAAGTCACAAAATTCGGATCAAATGGAAGCGGAATCCCCCAAGACAGCCGCTCCACTGGCCGGGAAATGCAAAGATCGTTCAGAGGCTCCTTGAGAAACTCGAGGACCTGCTTCAAGCGGTAGCGCGGGTAGATAAAGTCTGGGTTCTCCTTCAAGAACTGAATCAGCCAATCCTGGTATCGGCTCTGCCGAAAATAATAATTGCGCTCCTTAATCTCCTGAACCTCACCGAATTCTTCCGGCCACTCCCCGTTCACCTTGTCTTTTTCCAAAACAAACTGTTCGGCGCGAGTGCTATAGAACCCCGTGTACTCCGCTTCATAAATCTCGCCGGCGTCGTACAGCTTTTGGAGGAGCTCTTGAACAACCTTTCTATGGCGATCTTCAGTAGTCCGAATAAAATCGTCGTTCGAGATGTTCAGATCCTCACACAGCGCATGAAAATGGCCGGCGATACGGTTCGTAAACTCGATTGGCTCGATCCCTTCCCGGCGAGCGGACTGCTGGACCTTTTGGCCATGCTCATCCATGCCAGTCAAGAAATAGACCTCCTCACCCATCATTCGACGACTCCGGGCAATGACATCAGTCAAGACCTTCTCATAAGCATGCCCTAAATGCGGCAGCCCGTTCGCGTAATCAATTGCGGTGGTAATATAGAACTTCTTCATCGAAACCACTAAGCAATCCGCACCGTGCCCTGAACTCAACCCCCGAAATTACGCGGAGGCGGATATTTGTGCTTCCCCACTCCCCATTTATGGCACCAGAGCTGTCACAGCTGGTGGTGCCAGGGAAATCTTGCCGGCCCACACCTCCTAGCCTACCCGAGCCCCGAGGACCCCATTGCCTCACTTGGCGGGCAGGATTACCGGGAAGGTGAACGAGACTGTAGTCCCGACCCCGAGCTCGCTGTCGATATACATAGACTGGCCGCATCGGGCCAACAGATCCCGGCAAAGAGAGAGCCCCAGACCACTACTGGGCTCGTGTCCTGAATTTCCAGAAGAACCGTCACCTTCGCCCCGCAAGATCCGCGCGACCTGTTGATCTCTCATCCCGCGACCAAAATCGCGGACATAGACCTTCACCTCATTTTCATCTCTCGAGAGCAACCCGATCTTAACCTGCCCCCCCGTTGGCGAAAACTTGACCGCATTGGAAATCAGGTTTCTCAAAATCGTCTGCAAAATCCGAGGATCTCCATACACCAGAATCCCTTCGGGAATCTCCTTATCAATCTCTACGGATCGATTTCGGGCCAATGATTGGAATAGAGAGGCGGTTTCGAAAGTCAGCTTACCCAAATCGATCTGATCATTACGGGTAAACTCTCCTCTTTCTCTCGACCTCACCCAATCCAAGAGATTTTCCAAGAGCATCAGACTATCTTCGGAACTAGCCTGCAGCAAACCCGCGATCTCCCGCATCTCGCCGCTCAGGGCCGATTCACCGGGTTCCAGCAATTCTTTCGAAAGACTGGAGACCGCGGCAACGGGTGAACGCAAATCGTGGGCAATAATCGAAATGAGACGGTTCTTATCTTCATTCAGCGCCCGCAACTGCTGCCGAGAGGCACGCAGCTTCAGAAAAGCCCCGACTAAGATCCCGATCAGAATGGCGATCACGATTGAGCTGCCGACCAAAATGACGACCATCGTCAAATCCTGATCCAAGTAACCGGCCCATCCACCCAACGGTACTCCTGCCAAGATCCACTCCCCGTCGGGAAGTTGAACCGTGACCTGTACCGGGCGGTCGTCGAAAACCGCAGGATCCCCAAAGAAGACCTCTCCACCTGCGCCCAAGCCATCATAGCCTCTTAAAGCGATTTGGGCCCCTCCCTCATTGGAGGACAGACCTGCTGCCTCAAACAGGCTGTCCCGAAAAATGACGATATCCGTCATCCCCCAGAACTCCCAGGGAATGTCCCCGGTCTTGTCAAAAATCGGCGTGTAGCTGATGAAAGCGATCCCACCCTCGACCAACTCTACGGGACCGGCAACGTAGGTTCTCCCGGTGTGAATTGTTTGTTCAACTATCTTCCGTCGTGCTGGATGATCAAGCAGGTCGAGACCGATAGCCGCCTCGTGCCCACGGGTTGGATACACTGCGGAAATAACGCCACTTGGCGAAATCGACATCGAATTAATTACGGAATCCGCCCCGACCAATTCGGATGCTAGATTGTGAAATTCTTCCTCAGTGACATCGGGGTGAAGCGAGATATAGGCCGCCACACTTTTAGTATAATAGATCCGGGCGTACAGTTCGTTCTCCAGATTCGAACGCCGGGAAATCAGGACTTCCATGATTCTTGAGCGCTCGTCTTTCTCCCAAATTTCCTTTGACCATCGGATGTAGCCAAAGATCACCATCCAGAAGAGAAAAAGACAAAATAGCCCCGCAAAAACGGAAAAACCTATCCGCTGATCTCCCTTATTCTCATCTCTGTCCACTAGAGTAACATGCAGATTATTCTATTATTCCGCAACCGAATTCCCTCTCTCCGAGTCTTCATCCAAGGCTGGACGCCCCGTCTTTCCCGGCCGAATGCAGAACCAAAAATGAGTACCAGCCCCCACCTCAGACTCGACTGCGAGCTGCCCACCGTTCGCCTTGATAAAATCGTCACATATGCGCAATCCGATCCCAAAACCCTTCTCACTGTCCGTACCGCGATCTGAGATTTGTATCCGCCCCGCCTCCAGCAGCGCAATCTTATCCTGAGACATCCCGACGCCAGTATCGGCAACCGAAATCCGAACCCGGTCACCGTCCTGTTCCGCGGAGACCTTCACCTCTCCCCCGCTATCAGCTGGGGTAAACTTGATCGCGTTCGAAACCAAATTGCGCAGGACCGTTTGTATCTGAAGAAAATCTGCATGGACCCAAACTCCGGGGCCCACATCGTTCACTAATTGGATCTGTTTGCGCTGTGCCCTGTCGTGAAGAAGGCTCAACACCTCCTCGACCTGCCTCCGAAGCGCAAAATCTTTCGGCTCTGGATCCAAGCCGTGCAAATGGGAGGATGCCCACCCCAATAGGTTTTCCAACATCACCTCGACATCACCGACCTCGCGAGCCAGATCTCCGCGAAACTCATCAAATCCCTCAGCGTCCAGGTCGCCCTCCATGACCAAATCGAGAACGCTCCTCACGTTACCCACCGGCCCCCGAAGGTCATGGCTGAGAATCGCGAACAATTTTTCTTTTGATTCGTTGGCGATGGCCAGATCCCGGGTTTGGTTTTCGAGTTGTTCTCGCTGTTTCTCCAACAGGTCCCGGTAATTTTGATTAACCACCCGATACAACTCCATAAAAGCAATAATCCCGACGAGGAACGTCCAAATGTTGATCGAGTAGTGTAGAGGAGTAAGGACTTCATGCTCCCACCCCCTGGCGCCGATCTGTTCCAGCTTCACAATGTTAAACAAGACGCCAAAAAACACCGAGAGGACCAACCTCACCAGACGTCTCTCGAACATAAACATCACCGCAACGATCCCGGTGATCAAATAGTTCTCCGAGCCATTATTGAAGAGGACCGAAGAGACGAAAAAGGAAAGATTTCCCACGATCAAAATCACCGCAAAGGCTGTACGATAGAATCCAATACGTGCCAACACGACGCCACCGATCCCTCCCATCACCAAGAGCAGATTGTGATAGATCATGTCGTTCTTTCCATTGATCCAATTGGAGACCAAGAATAGAAAGGCCCCCACGGCAAGGGCTAGCGACAACCCCAGCGTAATGTAACGCCGAATTTTCTCGGCGACACTCAACTCCTCCTCATTTCCAATGTAGAGAAACTGCAACCATCTTGGTAGCAAAGACCCCTTTCTCATAGGCGGACAGTATCCCGTAGAAACTCTCTGTTACAATCGCGAATTGCCGATTTTAGCTGTCATTTTCTCTTCAGATCTGATCAATCGAGCGGGCCACAAAATCTTAATATTCGTCAAAATTGACCCCATCTCTTGACACCCGTGGTCGAATTATACGAGATACTCCCCATGAAATCTTTCCTCCGACCCTCTCTTCTCGCGGTCCTTGCTTTTGCGGTCATCCCATTCACCACCACTCGAGCCGAAACCTTTTTCGCGATCAACGTTTCTTCGCCCCTATTGGTGAGCGGTAGTGCAGGTGTTTACCTTGGGAACGAGATCGAGCTCGCCAATATGCCCCTTCGCCCTGTTCTCGAAGGCGAGGCTGGAATCGGTGGAGGCAAGCTGCTCATCGGGTTCGATTCGATTGGCGAAGGTCTGGGAGTCGGTCTCAAAGGAAGCCTCCTGCGCACTTGGTTCGAACCGATCGGCGCGGACAAGAATACTACCTACATGGGCATGGAGCTCCAGGGCGGAATTTCCTCCATCGTTCTTTCGCTCGGTGGTTACCGCCGAATCGATGGCGACGGAGACGGGTGGCTCGGCACAATTTCGCTGGGAATCCGGTTATAGACAGACCGCACTTCGCTCGAATTCGGTCACTTGCTTGATCCACTCCGCGATCGGCTATTCCTACATCCCTTCCCAAAGGGCTCAATGGAGCACCTGGATTGGATGACAAGCCAAGAGCTCTCTTCGCGACCTTCGTATTTCCGCGCGAGCTCAAAAACAACAGGACCTGAGTAGCGCCCACCGCAGCAGCGCTCTACTCGCGTTAGAGAGTTCAGCCGACAAGGCATCGAATCCCCCCGCGGCTCGAAGGAGTGGTGGAAGGATAGCTACGTCGATCTTGCGAAGAAAAGAGACCTATGCCAAGTTCACCTCATGCTGGCCAGAATATCCCTCGCACTATTACTCCTACCGATCACCTTCTCACCATCCAGTGGCGAAGAAGTGCGCGGTCGGGTGCAACCCGGCCAAAGCTCAAATGAGATCGAACTGGTCCTCTCCGATACGGAAATTATCGGACCCCTTCAGATTGGACCCGGCGATGCCGCAATCAACTACGAAGGGAAAGAAATTGTGGGCGATCTCACGACCGTTGGGGACGCTCCCTTTCTCCGCGGGATATGGCCCGACAACGAGTTGAAGCGCAACGCGATGGCTGGGGTCAACCGCAGCCTGATTCGCCAATCCGCCTCTTTGGGCCGGAGTGATACGCTCACGAGAGGGGACTACCTCCCGGACTTTGCCCTCTACAATCAATGGGGCGCTGCAGTGTTCTCCTCGCAATTGCGCAAGTCCCCGACAGTCCTGACATTTCTGTTCACTCGATGTGCAGATCCGATGATGTGCCCCGCGACCGCTGCCAGACTTGCCGACTTGGGTCGAACATTTGCCGACCGGGGATGGGACGATGTACAACTCGTCGCAGTTTCCTTCGATCCGGAGAACGACACTCCAGGAGTTCTCAATCAATATGGAGAGGCCACAGGAATGGACACTCCGGCTTTTCAACTGCTCACGGGCGACCCTGAAGCGATCGAGGCCCTCCTCCGGGTAACCGGGGTAAGAACACTCGACCAAGACGGAACGATCGTTCACAATCTAGTCACCCTTTTGACCGACGATCACGGCCGCGTCATCCTCCGCCAAGACGGAAGTCGCTGGTCAGCCGAAGCCATTGAGGCCAGACTTGAATCTACTCGAAAATGACCCGCAAAACGATCCAGTGCCTCTCGGCAGTCACCCTCACCCTCCTCTTCACCGGTACCTATTTTGCGCTGCGGGCCATTCCCATATCCGAGTGCAAATTCCTCCACTACGAACCGCTGAGCACCGAAACAGCCGGCGAAGATGAGCTCTGCAACGTCGCTCCGGTTCCTTTTGTCGATGTGGTCAATGCGCCGTTCCCTGTCGGCATCGAAGTCGTTTCTCTGACCCCGACTTCCGATGGAGAAATGGAACTCCAATTCACCCTTCTCGATCCGGCCGGGGATCCGATCCTCCCGCACGAACTCGCGATCACCCACACTCGCAAGATCCACTTAATGCTGATCGATGAAACACTCGACTCCTATCACCACCTCCATCCACAACCTTTGGGAGATTCAGGGGACTACAGGGTTCGGTTCACCCCGCGCTCCAGTCATTATCGCTTCTTCGCCGAGTTCGTCCCTCTGCGCACCCGGCAAATTTCTGTCGCGGACGGCTCTTTCGAACTTCAACCCGAGAGTATTCAAGCCGAGAGGGATGAGACTCCGATCTCCTTCGAACTGGAGGGAATCGAGCAGCCGCTGCGGGCCAACCGTGACCACAAGCTAAAGCTGAAGCTCACAAACGAAGAGGCTGATACCCCTTTGCCCCTGGAGAAGACAATGGACGCCTATGCCCACCTTGTGGGGTTTGAGGACTCACTTTCCGGGTACGCTCACATGCATCCTCTCACAGTCGACCCAGAGATTGGCGAATCCGCCGAAATGGAGTTTCTCTTCCACCCGACCCGTAGTGGCAACTTTCGCATTTGGGTCCAGATCCGCTCGAACGGGGAAGACCTTTTCCGCCCATTCGATGTCCAAGTCCTGTGAGCCGATCCCATTCTGCCCCCTCCAAGATCTCCCGTTTCTCCGCACTTCCGCTCCTCGTACTGGCCCTGCTAGTCGCCTGCACCGGTGGATCATCGGAACAGTCTGAATTTCGTGACCACTACGCCCGGCTACACCATGCCGGCGATGTGGACGGACTACTGGAGTTGATCGAGGTCAAAAACAGTGACCCGAACATCCTGCGCCAAGTGCGCTGGGCTCTGGAAGAAGAGACCCGCTGGCCGATCGGACATGTGGAATTCAAGGCACTTACCGAGGCCGAAATTTTGCGCGCCACTGAGATCTTACCCTCCCCACCAAAATGGCAATTTATCGTCACCCTCGATACCGATGACCGGCTCACCTCCATCTGGTACGCCGGGGCCACCGACACAGGCGAAATCCGCATACTCCTACCGGAGAGCCGAGAGATAAAATAATTTCCTAAACAGAGCTAAAACCGGCCCAAAAACCCCTTGACTTAGTCAGCGCTTTCCCGAATATTTTACTCCTTCTGACGCAGGTGCATTTGCAGGCCTCACCCCACCCCAAAAAAGAACAATCCCGATCATCTAGCACATATGACTATGAAAGTACCCCAGTACCCAACTCTCCTCGCCATAGTGGCGGGATCCCTCATCACTACATCTTCCAGCGCCAGTCTTTTGGTCTATGAAGGGTTCAATTACGGAGAATCCTCAATGAATATCGATGGCGTGAGTGTAGGCGGTGGGGCAACCGGCCTCACTGGCTCCTACAGCACATCCACTGGAACCTCCGGCAACGGAAATGTCCAAACATCGATCTACAACTCGTCCGGCCTCACCTTTAGCAACTTGAGCACAACCGGAGGCGCACTCACGCAAACGGTATCCCCCACGATCGACAGCACAAAGGAGTACACGTACTCCCACGCAGCGATAAACACCAGCGGCACGGGAACGATCTACAATTCCATGCTCGTCCGGGTGGATTCCAACGCACTTTCCAATCCCACACTGGGCCAGAATCCGTCCAACAGCGGTGTATCCGACATGCGAATCCAATCGACCTCGAGCCTCACGGGCAACGGCAATGGTTCCATGGTAACGAACGCCAAGCGATCCAATCAAGGTTCTCAGAAACCGGGCACGAGCTATACCGCCAATGGGTTCATCGGCGGATCGGGTACGATCTCATTGGCGGAAACCTACCTTTTCATCACCAAATATACCAATGTTGGTGGCGTCGACGGAGGTGATGCCACCCTCTGGGTATTCGACGAAACAGGATTCGACACATGGCAGGCCAACGGTGGACTCGAAGGTGATCTCAGCACCTACGCGTTCATGGAAACCACTAACACCTCCTCCACCGCAATCGCCTTCGACGCGACTAAATCAATGCGCTTCTCGACCGGCGAATTCTCGGTCGACTTCAACTCGGGCGCTGACAACTACGACAACGTGGGCACGATCGGGGCGACCTACGACGAAGTGCGCTACGGAACATCGTTAGGAGACGTAATCAGCGCCATTCCAGAACCCTCACAGTTTGCTCTCGGCTTTGGCTTCCTCGCTCTCTGTCTTCCGTTCTTACGCCGCAAGTTGTAAAGTCCCACTCGAATCGTATGCAATTTTTCGTCCCTCTACTTGCTTCCTTTTCGCTCCTCTCCACACTAAACGGAGAAAACATGACCAAGTCCGCCCCCCTCCAATACGTCAACTGGAACGAACCGATCTACTCGACTCAATTCGAGTCGCAGGCGGTACTCGAAGACTGGGTACTTGAGGGTGGCAAATCCATGAGTATCGAGGAGGGAGTTCTCACGCTCGAATCCGAGGGCACCTCGACGAAACCGGGACCGTACAATCACCTCGTGGCTTGGCTTGAGACAGAAGTTCCTGGCGATTTCTACCTCGAGTTCGACTTCCGCCCCAAGAATAAGCAGCAAGGCCTCGCGATCATCTTCTTCAACACCCGTGGGACAGGCGGGGAATCGATTTTTGACCCTTCACTCTCTGAGCGGGACGGCACATTTATCCAGTACCACAGTGGCGACCTCAATGGCTACCACATCTCCTACTGGAGTGGCGTCCGCAACGGATCCAACCTTCGAAAGAACGAAGGATTTGCCTTGGTCCAAAGTGGCGAAGACCCGATCTCCCTAGACAAAAGCGACCAATTTCATCGCGTCGGAATCTACAAAAATGACGGCACGATTCGCTACTACGTCGATGGTGAACTCGCTCTCGAATATCAGGACGATGGCACCACCAATGGCCCGGTGTGGAACCACAGTGGCTGGATTGGGCTCCGTCAGATGGATCATGCTCACTGGACTCAGTACCGCAACCTCTCCGTCTATCCCCTCCAGGATAGCGCTTCGGAGGAGTAGTCACCGAGCAGCTTGCTAGAAGCCGCGCCCCTACCCGTTTTCGCTGGTAATGGCGGACCCTCAACATAGGTCCGAAGAAAAAGGGGTCTTATTTCCCCCAAGACCCTTCGCCTGGAGATGGCACCGTTTGGGAAACGGCCGACGAGCTTAACCCGACCCCACACCTGCTGGCACGGACTGTAGGAAACTCCTTGCCCCTCCATCGATCGGCTTCAAGTCTGTCCACGTGAATTCCGAGCCTACGCCTCCGCAACTGACATTTCGCGCCATCGCCACTGGATTTGTCATCGGTGCCATCCTGACCCCCTGCAACATCTATAGTGGATTGAAGATCGGCTGGTCTTTCAATATGTCGATCGCGGCCGCACTGCTGAGTTACGGGCTCTGGAACGGACTCCACCATTTTGGAATCGGACGTCGTTGGGGACTTCTGGAGAACAACATCAACCAGACCTCGGCGTCCTCAGCCGCTTCGATTATATCGGCAGGTTTGGTCGCACCGATCCCCGCCCTCACGATTCTCACCGGAAAGGAGTTCACGTACGGAATTCTCGCGGTCTGGGTCTTCACGGTCAGCTTTACCGGGATCATCATCGCGCTCGGCCTGCGGCGGCAAATGCTGGTCGAAGAAAAGCTTCCCTTCCCCAACGGGGTCGCCACCGCCGAGACAATTCGCGAGATGTATGGCGAAGGCCGCGACGCGGTCATCCGACTCACCTATCTTGCGAGCGCGGCCCTCATATCCGCCCTATGGAAAGGGATCGGCGCATTTATTTACCCGATTACCTCTCTTGGTCTTCCTTCGACGTGGGGGCTCTCCACATCAAATGCCGTGGCAGCATCGGGCCTCACCAGCCTTTCTTTTCGCAATCTCGGGTTCGTCCTAGACCCCTCCCTTCTCATGATTGGCTTCGGGGCCATCGTCGGAATGCGCGTCGGCATCTCCCTCCTCTTCGGCGGATTTCTTGCATGGATGGTCCTCGGCCCGATGGCAATCAACCTTGAGTGGATCTACCCGCCCGATCCATCGGACCCCAACGCCAGCTGGTTCTCCGCCATGCTAGAGTGGCTTCTCTGGCCCGGAATCACCATCATGCTGCTGTCTTCGCTTACTTCGTTTGCGTTCTCGCTCAAACGGATCGCAAAAGGATGGCTGGAACAAATTAAAGCAAGCTCAGAGGGCAGGACTGCCAAAAACCTCGATCCGGAGGAACTCCCCGGTGGGCGCCTTCACATCCCGTGGAAATGGTTTTGGATCGGCCTCGCCATCGCACTTGTCGCCTCGACCATCGCCCAGAATGCGATCTTCAACATCCCGGTTTGGCTCGGTATCCTCGCCGTTCTGCTCACCTTTGTACTCGCTGTGGTCGCAGCCCGAGTCTCCGGAGAGACCGGCATTCCTCCCATCGGGGCTCTCGGTAAAATCACCCAACTCACCTTTGGTGCACTATCCCCGGCCAACACTACCGTCAACCTGATGGCCGCCAATGTCACAGGAGGCGCGGCCGGCCAGTGCTCCGACCTTCTCCACGATCTGAAGACTGGAATGCTCGTGGGCGCCCGTTTGAAATTGCAGGCGATCGCACAGGTGTTCGGCATCCTATCCGGAGCGCTTGCGGGTACAGCCGCCTATTTCATTCTCATCCCGAACCCAGCGGAGATGCTCCTCACCCCCGAGTGGCCCGCCCCAGCCGTAGCGACCTGGAAAGCAGTGGCGGAAGTGTTAGCCGAAGGGTTCCACACGATCCCAACCGGATGCGTCCCCGCTATGGTCATCGCCGGAATCGTCGGGATCGCTCTCGCCTGCTGCGAAAAACTCGTACCGGAGAAATCGCGACATTGGGTACCGAGCGGTCCCAGTATCGGACTGGCCTTCGTGATCCCGGCATCGATCAGCATCTCACTGTTTCTCGGTGCCTTGCTCGCGATGATCATCGGGCTATTTGCACCGAATTGGAGAAAGAAATACATCATCGTGATCGCCGCCGGCCTGGTAGCGGGCGAGAGCTTGATGGGCGTCCTCGAATCTCTGATCAGCCTATTAACTTAGGTTCCTGCGTTCGGGACTTGCTCATTCCCGAACGGTTTGCCTTTTCTTGATGATGAATCTTTCACCGTGGATTCTGGCTTCACGGCCACGAACGCTTCCCGCCGCCATCACACCGGTTCTGGTCGGTTCCGGAATCGCGTCGTCCGTCGATGCTTTCGCTTGGCTCCCGGCAGTGGTCTGCGGACTGTTTTCGGTGATCATTCAGATCGGAACCAACTTCTCAAACGACTACTTCGATTGGAAGCAAGGTGCCGATACCACGGAGCGAGTTGGCCCCACCCGGGCGGTCGCCTCCGGCTTGATTCGACCCGACACGATGAAGTGGGCCTCATTCCTCACCCTGGGCATTGCGTTCCTCGTGGGTCTCTCGCTCGTCTATTGGGGTGGATTCTGGCTAATCGTAGTGGGTATCCTCAGCGTACTCTCAGCCGTTGCCTATACCGCCCGCCCTTTTGCACTCGGCTACCGCGGGTTGGGCGACGTCTTTGTCATCGGCTTCTTCGGTTTCGTTGCGGTTTCATTTACGACCTACGTTCAGGCGGGGTACTTCCCCATTTCAGTCTGGCCGGCAGGTTTAGCGATCGGCCTCCTCGCGAACAACCTCCTAGTCATCAACAATTACCGAGACCAAGAAACCGACCTCGCCGCGGGCAAGCGCACCGTCATCGTTCGGTTCGGGCCGGGTTTCGGCGAAGGCCTCATCCTCTGCAGTCTGCTCGCTTCCGGCTCCTTTTGCCTCGGGTTGGCCTTCATCAGCAACTTGTGGATTACACTGATCGCTCTCCCGGCGCTCCTCCCGGTCTACCGGGTGTGGAGACGCCTTCCCCACGCCCTCCGCCGCTCAGGCTTTGGCGGACTCCTCCAGAAATCCGCTTCCGGGCTGTTTCTTTTCGGGCTTCTCCTCACGATAGGCCTCTTCCTTTCGTAGGAAAATTGCCGTCGCCTCGGCCTATCCTCTCCCGCCGAACCATACCCCATCGAGCCTGTTGATCGAAGCGTTGCCCACAGCGGGATCTGTTGAACCAGCTGAAATACAGTTCACGAAAACAATGGGATTGTGTTTGAGATACTCAGCTACACCCGTTTATCTTTCCGGATGCTCAGTGAAAAGCGACCTGATTGGCTAAAGGGAAAACTCCCGTCCGGTTCCGGTTTTGATGAAGTCCGGAATAATGTAGAGAAGAACAATCTGCACACGGTTTGTAGCAGCGCCCAGTGTCCAAATCTCGGCGAATGCTGGTCACGGGGTACAGCGACGCTGATGATTCTCGGCAACATCTGCACCCGGGCGTGTAGTTTCTGTGCGATCCAGACCGGCCGCCCGACAGAGCTTGATATCGGTGAACCCGCCCGTGTCGCGGAGTCGGTTCGGCAGATGAACCTCAAACACTGCGTGATCACATCGGTAGCCCGCGATGACCTCAAGGACGGCGGCGCTTCAATCTGGGCCGCTACCGTGCGCGCCATTCGCCACAAGAATCCAAACACCGCGGTCGAGATTCTCACCGCCGACTTCCGTGGGCGCCAAGAGCACCTCGACATTGTACTCGATGCCGAGCCAGACATTTTCAATCACAATCTCGAAACGGTAAAGCGCCTACAGCGCCCAATCCGCCGTACCGCCCGCTACGAGCGCTCACTCTGGGCCCTCCGTCATGCTGGCTCCCGCGGATTTGTCACCAAGTCCGGCCTGATGCTCGGTATTGGAGAACAGAAAGAAGAAGTAAAGGAGGTCATGAAGGACATCCTCGACGCCGGGGTGAAGATCCTAACGATCGGCCAGTACCTATCACCATCTCCTAAGCACGCTCCTGTTGATCGCTGGGTGACCCCAGAGGAATTTGCTGAATGGAAAGAGTTCGGCCAGGATCTCGGTTTTGACTTCGTGGAATCGGGTCCGCTTGTCCGCTCATCCTACCACGCTGACGAACAGTCGGCAAAGTTTAGCGCTCGCCGCAAAGAGTTAGCCCGCAGCGCCTAGCTGGTCCTGTTCAGGAGTCGGTTTTCAACAGCTCGAGAAGAGGTTTCTCGCAACTTCTCTCAATCCTACCTCAACGTGAAGTGCGTTGCGAACGCAGCTCGTAGCTTTTCTGGGGGCCGGCACGGACGATTCTCGAGATTCATAAAGCCGTGAAGCGTAGTCGCCTCGCACAACAGCTCCCCTGATTCTTTCTTCACCTGATAGAAGATTTGGATTCGCGCGCGCGGCATTTCCCGGACCTCTGCCACAACCACGATCCGATCGTCAAACCGTGCTGGTTGCCGGTAGCGGCAATTGACTTCAACAACAGGGAGCCGAACACCCATCTCCTCCATCTCTCGATAAGGGCAGCCCAAATCATCGAGCAACTGAATACGCGCACATTCCAACCAAGGAAGATACCGGCTGTGATACACGATTCCCATCATGTCGGTTTCGGCATACCGAACCCGGATCGAAGTTTTTGATCGAACCATATACGCAGAATCTTCTGCGAAAACCGAGGGGCGCCTCAATCCCTATTTGGAATCTTCGAGAATAAAGCCCTCTAATATCGGCCACACGACTAACCAAGTGTAGATCAGCCCTACGATCAATAGCACCAAGCCGACTCTTTGGGTGAACTGTCGATATTTCTTCCGCCGGCGGCCATGAAAATACTTCTCATAGCTCTTATCGAGGTTCCACGCATCTGCGTCGTAGAACAGATAACGCAAGCCGATCCCCAACAAAAGGAAGGCGGGTGCCAATTTTAGACACATGATTCCGATCGAAATAATCTCACCTACCGACATATCGGAAATTGTATCTGAAGTTCATAATAGTGCTATAATGGGAGAATCCCCCACATTGTTGGATTTGGCCAATGAATAATTCGTGAATAGAAAGAATTACCGACCAGCATTCCTACCTACCCGCTGAGGTCAAAAACAATATGGTTACAATTTTTACTGGGAACGCTCTGTGCCAAAGAGAATCTCTTCGATCACATCAAGCCAGCGATGTAGGACAAAAGTATGCACTTCCTGAATTCTCGCACTCTCTTGCGAGGGTACAACGATCGAAGAATCCGCTTGATTCAGCGCCGATCCTCCGGACTTCCCCAGTAGGGCGATCGAATACATCCCCCTCTCCCGAGCTGCCTCCAGCGCGCGCAGGATATTTGCCGAACTCCCACTGGTTGAGAAAACGATCAGAACGTCACCCGCTACGCCCAATGCCTCGACCTGCCGAGAGAAAATCTCCTCAAAGCCAAAATCGTTGGCGATGCACGTCAAAGCAGTTCCGTCCGCATTGAGACTGATTGCCGGCAACGCTCGCCGGGTCTCACGGTAGCGCCCCGTGAGCTCCTCACACAGGTGCATTGAGTCCGAAGCACTCCCTCCATTACCGCAGGCCAGAATTTTTCCGCCCGCTTGCAAACGTTCAGCGAGGATGAGTCCCGTACTCTCGATTTGGTCCATTGAAGGGCGAAAATCCTCGAGGACTCGTATCAGAGAATCGACCATCTCCTAAAAATCGCTCTTTCGCCGCATTGGTTTAACGGCAGCACCGGTTTCCCCTTTTCCGATGCAATGCATTGTAAATCCAATCTGCCGCAGTCGCTCGGCATCCAAAAGATTTCGCCCGTCAAAGATATGGGCGGGCTTACGCATCCTCTCGAAGATCTTAGAATAATCGAGATCGTTAAACTCATCCCACTCGGTCAAAACCGCGAGCCCATCACAATCGGCAACGGCTTGGTAGGGATCGTTAACGATCTTGACCCGCGAATCTTCCTTATCTGGGTCGAACCCCAAATCCCGGTAGATTTGGGATTTCTTCACACGAGGGTCGTAAATGTGCAAAATGGCACGCTCCTCGAGGAGATCCCGACACACAGCGATCGCTGCCGATTCACGGGTGTCATTCGTGTCTTTCTTAAACGCAAAACCGAAAATAGCCAGATTCCGACCACTCACGGTATTAAACATCGCGGTCATGATCCGACCCACGAAACGCCGTTTCTGGAAATCATTCATTTCCACAACCTTGCGCCAGTAATCAGCCACTTCTGGAAGTCCAAAGAACTCACACAAGTACACGAGGTTTAAAATATCCTTCTGGAAACAGGATCCACCGAACCCGACGGAGCTCCGGAGGAATTTGGACCCGATACGCGAATCCATTCCAATCGCCCGCGCCACCTCATCGACGTCTGCATCTGTCCTCTCGCACAGGGCCGAAATCGAGTTGATACTCGAAATTCGCTGCGCAAGAAACGCATTAGCCGTCAGTTTCGACAATTCGGATGACCACAAATTCGTCTTAAGAATTCGTTCTTTCGGAACCCATGCCTCATAGAGCTTGGAGACTTCTGCGACTGCCTTCTTCCCCTCTACCGTTTGATCCCCACCGATGAGGACCCGGTCAGGATTGTTGAGGTCAACAATCGCAGTTCCTTCCGCGAGGAACTCGGGATTTGAGACGATATCAAACTGATACTCCGAACCCTCCGCATGCAGAATCTGCTTGAGAAACTCTGCCGTACGTACTGGCACTGTCGACTTCTCGACAATGATTTTGTCCGACTTCGCTACGCGTGCGATCGTCCGGGCACATTTTTCGATGTACATCAAATTGGCCGCACTGCCCTTGCCCACTCCGAATTCTTTGGTCGGGGTGTTCACCGAAACAAAAATGATATCCGCATCGGCGATCGCCGCTTCGACTGCGGTTGAGAAAAAGAGATTTCTCCCGCGCGCCTCTTTGACCACATCTAAAAGACCTGGCTCGAAGACGGGCAACTCATCTGAGTTCCATCCTTGAATCCGATCCTCGTTGATATCGACTACCGTGACGGTGACTTGAGGATTTTTATGGGCGATAACTGCCATGGTCGGTCCCCCGACATAGCCAGCTCCGATGCAACAAACTTTTTTTGCCATTGATAGAATTTCGTTAACTTACACCGTGGGCTCCTATCTCTGCAATCCTAGAACGATCACGATGCCATACTCCTTCCTGTTCACCACGACCCTTCTTCTACTAATTGGATACGGCTCCCTCAACCTGATCGTCCTATGGGCCTACCCGCGACAGCTGTTCCCCTACCGTGGCAGCACCTACGATTCGCTCCCAGGCCTATCCAGTACCCAGTCTTCAACGGGCGAAAAGGTGGCTTGGATCTATCAACCCGCTTCGGATGCAGATGCTCCTGTCCTGCTTTACTTTCATGGCAATGGAGAAGATCTAGGTACAAATACAGAACGGTTCGCGTGGTTTAACGAACTGGGATATTCTGTAATCGCCCTCGACTACCCAGGGTACGGTCAGAGCTCCGGAAGCCCCACAGCGGAAAATGTCCGGGCTGCCGCGAACGCTGTCTGGGAGGAGGCCCAAGAACGATACGGTGTGCACGCGCAGGACACTGTGGTCTGGGGAAGGTCTCTCGGCGGAGCCCCCGCTATTTTCATCGCCTCACAGCACCCGTTCCGCGGTCTCGTTCTCGAGGCGACCTTCCGATCGGTTCTCTCAATGGTACCGCTTCCATTTCCGCTACTTCTGACCGAACCCTTTCCCAGCGAGGATCTGATCGCCAGCGTAGAGGGGCCCATCTTTCTCTTTCACGGCGAACTCGACCGGACAATTCCCGCTACCCATTCTCAACGACTAGCCGAAGCAAATCC